>ERZ1026772.355-NODE-355-length-34348-cov-8.393346_pt1 | contig 34348 bp, 29 predicted proteins | sample MGYA00380124_ERZ1026772 | MGnify/ENA primary metagenome ERZ1026772 (study PRJEB33269, sample SAMEA4719760) | human gut metagenome | biome: human-associated habitat; feature: organic feature; material: feces | place: Cameroon | collected 2013-10 ...
AATCAGATATTATAATGGAGAGGGCGTGGAAACGTGGCCAAAAAAAGGCTGCGTTTCCACGCCCCGTTTTATAACTCATTGAAAATCAGTTCCTCCAAAAACCGAGCGTGGCCGCGTTCCGCCGTCGCCCGGCGCGCGTGTTATTTCTTCATGCGGCGCAAAACCTCGGCCTTGTCGATGACCACCCAGACGGTGTCCACTACACTTCCGCGAGTCTCGCTGCCGATATTCCTCAGAGGATTTGCGAAATCCTTGTCCAGAACGGTGACATCATCGACGAAATAATCCGTTTCGCCGCGATTGTAGAAACAATTCTTCAAGCCCCAGACCTCGTGATATTTGATTTTCAGCTTCCAGCCCTCGACCTGGGCCTGTTTCATGAGAGTGATCAATGAATCCTGATCATCCCTGTCATTGTCGAAACTGAACGAGAACGGCTCACCGCTGGTGTTCATGCCAGTTTGCGTCATGTTCAGCCTGCCTTCCCAGGAATCCCAGAACACACCCTTGCGCGTGAACTCGATCAGATTGCCGACTTTTTCGCCATTGGAATAATGTTCCTTGCAACTGCTCATGCAAATTATTGACACCAAGCAGCATGCGATAATAAACACCTTTTTCATAACACCCTGTAATTTTCACCAAATATAACATTTCCGACAAAAAAATCTACCGGGTGACATAAAATTTTACTGACTAAAGTTTCGTAAGTTGTCAAACTTGCTGAACGTTAGCATGAATTTAAGGGTTGTCACTCTTTCGAAGCCTGTGGCCCAACGCGCATTCAGGGCAGATGCCTTTCATCAGGTATTCCACTTGGTGAAGCTCGAAGCCCTCAGGGCAGTTTACGGCAGGGATGTGGGTCTTGTCCAGACAGAAAGTCTTGTGGCAGGATTCGCAGTAGAAATGGCAATGCAGTTCGTCAGGGCTGCATTCATGCTCATTGTGACACACGCAATACTTCCGGGCACCGCTTCCGTCCTCGATTTCGTGGATGAGGTGGTGCTGCGTGAAAACTTCAAGCGCCCTGAAGATGGTGGACTTGTCGACCGTATCCAGTTCCACCTCCAGGTCAGCCAGGCTGAAAGTATTATGGAACTTCAGCATTGACCTGTATATCAACATCCTTACCGCTGTCGGGCGGACATTGTGGTGCGCGAATGTTTCGGAGATATCCATGGGAACTTTTTTTACAGCGACGTCAGCACGGCGACCGGACGCTTCAGCAGGCCTTTGTCGAAATCTTGCTTGGCAATCAGGAAGTTGAGCATTCCGCAATCATAGAACTCCATGCCGGCCGTATCGTCGCCATCCAATTGGAGCAAATTCATATAGTCCGGGTATTGCTCCCTGACATCCGCGAAAAACGCATTGCCGAACAGTTTCAGCCCGTCAGCGTCAGCCTCGCATTGCCCGAAACTTATCTCCAGAGCCGGCTCCGTCAGCGGCTGGTCGTCATCATCCACCATGATGCAAGCCTGGAAGGTCTCCATGTTGATGGACTTGGTGTATTTCACTATGACAGAGCCCTTTGGCCATTCACCTAGGCCCAGATGGACAGGCGAATCATAACCCGTATACTCATCCATTGCCGCGAAGAAATACAGCATGCCGTCATGTGGCAGCTTGTTCTCCGTATCGAAAGGAATGAGGTCTTCGCACCTGATTTGGCAGATGAAAGTCAATGGATATTCATAGACTTCTCCGTCGGACGGCTCCTGTCCCGCCTTCAATATTTCCGAAGTTCCGTCAGAATGTTCGCACACCCTCATCATCGGGTATTCCATATCCGGTGACATGTCCGGGTCTCCCCACCATTTGCTATCGCAGAACAGCGGCTTCTCTGTCTTGTTCAATGTCAATCTAATCGCCATATTACCTCCATAACTCAAGTTTCGCAAGTTGTCAACCATGCTGAAACTATCGCAAATTTATAAAGAATCGCCAAACTTGCAATCCGGTTGCAGAATACCTTTCCTACATTTGTCAGCGTAAAACGAATGCATAATTATGGAAAAGGAACAGAAAATCACATTGGCCCGGATAATTGTCAGCCTGCTGATGCTTGCCGGCGCCTGGCTTTTCGAATCAGACGAAAACATTGTAAAAATAATATTTTACGCCGCGGCCTATCTGGTCATTGGCGGAGACATCGTCTTCAATGCCGTCCGCAACGTCTTCCATGGCGAAATCTTCGACGAGAATTTCCTCATGGCTGTGGCTACGATCGGTGCCTTCGCTACTGGGCAATACCCTGAAGCAGTGGCTGTTATGCTCTTCTATCAAGTCGGCGAAATGTTCCAGGACATTGCCGTGGACAGAAGCCGCAAATCCATTTCCTCATTGATGGACATCCGCCCGGACTACGCGAACCTGGACGACGGCAACGGCGGTTTCACGCAGGTCGCTCCCGATGCGGTTCCGGCCGGCAGCATCATTGTCGTGAAACCCGGCGAGAAAATTCCGCTGGACGGCGTGGTGGTTTCCGGAACATCCTCTCTCGACACGGCAGCATTGACCGGTGAAAGCCTTCCTCGTGAAGTCGGCACTGACAGTCAGGTACTTAGCGGCTCGTTGAACATGACGGGCCTGCTGAAAATCCGGACAAGCGGCACCTATGGCGAGTCCACCGTGGCGCGAATCCTGGACCTTGTCGAAAATGCCGACACCGGAAAAGCGAAGACCGAAAAGTTCATCACCCGTTTCGCGAAGTACTACACTCCGGCCATCGTGGGGGCTGCCGTTTTGCTCGCCATACTTCCGTCACTGATTGACGGTCAATGGCTTACGTGGCTGAACAGGGCCCTGATATTTCTCGTGATCTCATGTCCGTGCGCATTGGTCGTCTCCATTCCGCTCACATTTTTCGCCGGAATCGGCGGCGCCTCGCGACGTGGAATATTGATCAAGGGTTCCAACTATCTCGAAGCATTGTCCCGGCTCGGCACCGTCGTCTTCGACAAGACCGGCACGCTCACGAAAGGCGATTTCAATGTGACCGCCGTCGTACCTTTCAACGGCTGCGAATCTGCTGACCTGCTGACACTTGCGGCCTCCGCCGAGGTCTATTCCGACCACCCTGTCGCTGTCGCGCTGAGAAAGGCCTGCGGGCGCGAAATCGTCCGTGCCAATGTCTCCGCGACCGAGAATTTCGCAGGCGAGGGCATCCGTGCCAATGTCGGCGGACGTTCCGTGTTGGCCGGCAATGACAAACTCATGCTCCGTTTCGGGGTCAATGCTTCCGTGACGGACAAGCCGGGCACGATAGTCCATGTGGCTGCCGACGGCAAGTATCTGGGTTACATCATCATATCGGATACCGTCAAGCCGCAGTCCGCATCAGCCGTCACCGATCTCCGTCGGGAAGGCGTTTCGAGAATCGTCATGTTGACAGGTGACAGGAAAGCTGCCGCCGATGCCGTAGCCGGACAGATAGGTGTGGATGAGGTTTATGCAGGTCTTCTTCCTGTGGACAAGGTCCAGCATGTCGAATCGCTGCTTTCAGCAGAGCCGTCTGCCAAGCGTCTGGCATTCGTCGGTGACGGTATCAATGATGCCCCGGTCCTGAAAATTGCCGATGTCGGCATTTCAATGGGTGCCGCCGGAAGTGACGCCGCCATAGAAGCCTCCGATGTGGTCCTCATGGATGACAATCCTCACAAAGTGGCTGAAGCTGTGACAGTTGCGCGCCGCACAATGCGCATTGTCCGCCAGAACATCATCTTCGCCATCGGCGTCAAACTCCTCTTCCTTCTCCTCGCCGCCCTGGGCATTGCCAACATGTGGGAAGCCGTCTTCGCCGACGTGGGCGTGACCGTCATCGCAGTCCTGAACGCCCTCCGTGCCATGCGTGGATAATGCTGAAAAAATCTGAAAAAAAACTTGTTGTCCGGATAGGGGATAAGTCGTTTCAGGTGTCCTTTAAGTGATGCCCCCGAAAAGGCATCTTTATCGTGTTCAATTGTTGAAACGTTAAAAATACCACTTAAAGTACATAAAACTGACAAGTATGAAACTCAGAAAAATCTTTTTCCTGACTCTCGGCCTTTCAGCTGCATTCAGCTTTGCATCATGCGAATCTGAAAAAGAGAAGGAAGAAATCGTGACATTGAATGTCACACCAACTTCAATCGATGCTCCGGGAAGATCCAAGGAGTCTTTCAAGGTAATGGTAGAAACCATCGGTCCGTGGCTTGCCGAGCCGAACAAGGATTTCGTGACCGTATCTCCTACATGGTCGATCGGCAACACCGAAATGACCATCACAGTGGACAAGAACAGAACCGATGTTCCGCGTGACGCTGAAGTTACGATCTCCATTGACGGTGCCGAGCCTGTAACTGTAAAGATCCAGCAGGAGGCCGGTGTGGTAGAGGAAATCGGCCAGAGGAAATTCTATGTTACGACCAGCGGTCTTGCAGAGGCTGACGGTCTTGCATGGGATAGCGCTACGACATTTGAACATGCTTATGATGAGGCAGTTGCGGGAGAGGAAATTCATTTCGCAGCTGGCACATATGTTCCGACCACGGCTCTTAAAGGTGCTGATGCAGGTGAAGCCAAGAACAAGACTTTCTTCATTGACAAGAACATTTCCCTCATTGGCGGCTATTCTGCAAATCCGTCGAAAGGTGAGGTCGCAGACCCTGCAAAGAATGCTACCGTCTTCAGCGGTAAACTTTCTGATGATGTAAAGGCATTCCATGTAATGGTATTCGGTGCGGCCATCGAAGAAGGCAAATCCGTATTGGTGAAAGGTATCAAGATTCAGGACGGCAATGCTGACGGATGTCCGGGAACCTCTGTGAACGGCGTAAATATCGCAGGCGGACGCGGTGGCGCGTTCGTAGTTCAGGGCAATACTAATGTCACCCTTGAGAATTGTACCATCAGTGACAATGCTGCCAAGGAAGGCGGTGCCATCCATGTGAACCTCAACAAGACCGGAGCATTGACCCTTAACCGTTGCGCAGTGAACAACAACATCTCAGCCAGTGCTTCAGGAGCAATCTCCAGCACGAAATCCAGACTTTTCATATATGACAGCTCATTTGACGGCAATAAAGCTGCTACCAATGGCGGTGTCATGATGATTGACGGACACTGGAGCCAGACAAGCGGAGACCAGTCATACTTCTATATATATGGAAGCACATTTACCAATAACACCTGTAATGGTGCCGGTTCTGCATTCTATGCAATCTGGGGAGATCATGGCGTAATAGTGAACTGCACATTCACTGGAAACAAGAATACTGCACAGTGGGGTACGGTTGCCGTCCACATGGGTGAAGTGAATATTATCAACACCACTATCACCGGCAACAGCGGAAAGAATGTCGGCGGTCTTGTAAGCAAGAATGCTTCCGGAATCAAGGTTTGGAACTCCATCATCGCAGGTAATACATCAAGCATCGAAGGCTCAGAGAATGTCGGCTATGAAAACGATGGTTCCCAGAGAATTACATTCAACACCACACTCGTCGGCAAGCAGCTCTACAATGCCTCAGGCTCTGCTTCCGAGGTAGCATTCGATCCTGCATCCATGCTCGGACAACTTTCCGACAACGGCGGATATACCAAGACAATCGCTCTTGTAGGCTCATCCAATCCGGCAGTTACCGGAGGACTTACGGCAGAGCAGCTCTCAGGTATTGCTGAAGATACCATTGTCCCTGTGGCAGACCGTACTCTTCTGGCAAAAGACCAGAGAGGTGAGGCTCGTAAGGGCAAGCATCTCGGAGCGTGCGCAAAGTAATTTGAAATGAACAGGCTGGACAGTATTGATGAAATCCTTCTGGAAAGGCTTGGAAAGGGTGACGAAGACGCTTTCGGAATCCTTTTCAGAAGGTATTATGTCCAGCTTTGCAGATATGCTGCCTTATTCGTGAAAGAAAAGGATTCTGCCGAAGAGATTGTAATGAACCTGTTTGTCTCCCTTTGGGAAAACAAGGAAAATTTCGGGCGGATGAAGTCTCCGGGGTCATATCTTTTCCGGGCGGTCAGAAACCGGTGCATGAACTGGTTGAGGGATTCCAAGGCGTCTCTTAACATTGACGAGTGTATCACTGACCTCATTTCATGCGACGATTCTTCCATTGAATTGCAGGAACTCAACCATTTCATCGAGGAAGCCATACTTTCGCTTCCTGAACGATGCCGGATGGTGTTCGTAAGCAGTCGTTTCGGAAACATGTCCCACAAGGAGATTGCCAAAAAGATGAATATTTCCACGAAGACGGTAGAAGCTCAAATTACCAAAGCATTGAGCGTAATCAGAAAATATATTGCTGAAAACAGTTGATTATGAAAAGAAACAGAAAAATTCCATGGGATGAGATTCTCCGCAACCTGAAAGGCATTTCGGATGCGGAAAGTGATGCCGTGCTCACTGCGTGGCTGGATAAGGCTCCTCTTAACAGGGAAGTATACAACGAACTTGCAGTCCTGTGGGAATCTGTCAGACAAGAAGATATGGATTTCGATGCCGATGCTGCATGGGAACATGTCAAGGACTTGACCATCAGAAAGAATGACGGCAATGCGAAACCAGGAAAGCCTAAACGACGTTTCAGCAATTGGGTGGCGGCAGCGGCTTGCATTGCGGCAGCAGGTTTGTTTACGACGGCGGGATATCTTGCTGCAGTCAGCAGACCGTCGGATTATCTCAATATTGCAGAATACACGCCGCTGAACGGCAAATCCAGGATGATGCTCTCTGACGGCACCGAAATATGCCTCAGGGACGGATCCACCATATCATTGGAAAACAGTCAGAAAACCGGACAGCGTGAAGTGCTTCTGGACGGCGAAGGTTATTTCCATGTCGCGAAAAATGAGGGCAGATCTTTTGTGGTCAAATCCGGCAATGTCGAAATCTGCGTCTATGGGACGCAATTCAATGTCCGCACGGAGAAAGAAACCGGGGATATCCTGGTAGCGCTGCAGGAGGGTTCCGTAGCTCTCAGGACAAATATGGATTACCAGATGATGACACCTGGGGATATCGTCAGGTGCTCCCAAGATGGCACGCTGTCACCTGTTCAGGGAGACGTGCTTCAGGAAAACTGCTGGACCAAGAACGCCATTGAATTCAAAGGCTGGACTCTCGGTGCGGTATGTGACTGTCTTTCAAGGTGGTATGATGTGAATATCGCCGTGTCCGACGACATTGCCAATGCCTATAAATATAATTTTACGCTCAGGAATGAAACACTGAACGAAATCCTGTCGCTGATGGCTCTGGCCTCTCCTATAGGGTATGCATTCAGACTTGACGGAAGCGTTCAAGTCTCTGGAAAAATAACAAGATAATACAGATAAAACATGAAACCAAAAGCATTCTTGACAGTTGTTCTGCTGATGCTGACCTCGATTTTCTCTTGGGGACAGAATCCAGTACGGACCATAACTGCAAGTTTTGACAAGATTCCACTTTCGGAAGCGATCAAGACTATCGAGAACACCTCGGATTATCGCTTCTTCTATGAAATCGAAAACATTGACTTTACCCAGAAGGTGTCGCTGAAAGCGAAGGCGATGCCTGCTGAACAGGCTGTAGGCAAGATGCTCAGCACCACGGATCTTGACTTTAAGATTGTGGCTCAGCAGATTGTATTGTTCAAGAAAAAGACAGCTGTAGCCGGACACTCCGGCGAGGTGCTTGTCAACGGAACCATCGTCGACATAAACGGCGAGCCCCTTATCGGTGTCGTTGTGGCCAATGAAAGCGGCTCCCGCAGCACCGTGTCCGATGTTGACGGAAAATTCAGCATCAAGGCGGACGGGAACGACAAGCTTCTCGTTTCCTGCCTCGGCTACAATTCACAGACTCTTTCTCCTAAATCCACGATGAAGATTGTCCTGGAGGAAAGCAGCATGAGCCTCGATGCACTCGTAGTCGTAGGTTACGGTTCGCAGAAAAAGGCAAACCTCCTCGGTGCCGTGTCACAGGTGACAGCCGAAGAATTCAAGGACCGCCCGGTGTCGAACCTCGGCAAGGCTCTTCAGGGCGCAATCCCGAACCTCAACATCACATATGGTTCAGGCCTTCCTGGACAGGAGACCGGCTTGAACATCCGTGGTGTGGCATCCATCAACGGCAGTGGTGCCCCTCTGGTACTTATAGACGGTGTAGAGGGAAGCATTGACCGTGTGAATCCGAATGACGTGGAGTCGGTATCAGTCCTCAAGGACGCTGCTTCCGCTGCTATCTACGGTGCCCGTGCAGGTTTCGGCGTGATTCTCATTACCACGAAGAGCAGCAAGGACGGCACTGCACATATCTCATATAACGGCAGATTCAGTTTCTCCGAGCCGACCGCCTCTACCGACTTCGTTACAAGCGGTTATTACTCAGCACTTATCGTGGATGAGTTCTCCCGTTCATATAACGGAAGCCCTTACACATTGTACGACGGTGAAGACTATCGCGAACTCTGGCGCAGGCGTAATGACAAGACGGAAAATTCCGCACGCCCTTGGGTTGTCCAGAAAAACGGAAAATACATGTACTACGGTAACTTTGACTGGTACAACTACCTCTTCGATTTTACCCAGCCTACATGGAACCATGACCTCAGCATCAGCGGCGGTACTGACAAATTCAATTATCTCATCAGCGGAAACCACTATACGAAGGACGGTCTGTATGCGCAGAATACCGACAAGTACAAGACCAATTCATTGAACATGAAATTCTCCTCCCAGGTGAAGTCATGGCTTAAGATCAACGGTTCCGCCAGGATGTTCACATCCAACTACAAATCACCTGGTTACGACTTCGAGGACGGCGGCAATATTCCGAACTACACGTTCCACGCACTCCCGTTCCTCGTTCCGGTCAATCCTGACGGCAGCAATGTCTATACCAATGCCGTTTCAAGCAATACCCCTGCAGACGGCCTTATCGCAGCCGTAAATGGCGGCAAGATGTTCTCTCAGCTCAAGCAGACCCAGTATATCACCACGATCGGCGGAATCCTCACCCCTGCCAAGGGATGGACTATCGTAGGAAATTTCAGCTACGACCGTTTCCAGAAGGAGAAGACATACCGTTCTGCAAACATGACTTATTCAGAGGCATATCCTGAGATCAAGACAGCAAACACAGGCTTTTTCGCCGACAAGCTGCGTGAGAGGTCACAGGTCAACCAGCACTATACATACGACCTCTATACGACATACGAGAACGAAATCAAAGGCAACAGCTTCAAGATTCTGGTCGGTATGAACCATGAGACGTATGATGCGAAGACGCTCTATGGTGCCAAGAAAGATCTGCAGAGTGAAACTCTCAATGACTTGAATCTCGGTGTCGGAACGGCAGAATCCAGCGGCGGACATTACAGATGGCAGCTTCTGGGCTTCTTCTCCCGAATCAATTATGACTATAAGGGACGTTATCTCGTGGAGGCTAACATGCGTTGGGACGGAACATCACGTTTCCCTAAGAATGACCGTTGGGGCTTCTTCCCTTCAATCGCGCTCGGATGGCGTGTGAGCGAGGAAGAGTTCATGAAGCCTTACAACAACATCATCAACAACTTCAAGATCCGTGCGTCTGTCGGTTCTCTGGGTAACCAGGCCATCGCCGACAACTATCCATACATACAGTCATTGAGCCCGACCCTTTCCGACTCATATCTGATGAACGGACAGAAGATTTACATCACAAGCCTCGGTGCGCAGCAGTCCGGCGACCTTACATGGGAGACCGTCATTACCAAGAACCTTGGTCTGGACCTCGCTTTCCTGAAAGGCAGACTTTCATTCACGACGGACCTGTATATCCGTGATACGAAGGACATGCTTATCCCGGGCAAGAAACTCCCTGGAGTATACGGTCAGGCTTCTCCGAACATGAATGCCGGTGACCTCCGTACAAGGGGATATGAAATCACCCTCGCGTGGAATGACAGTTTCAGCTTGGCACGCAAGCCTTTCCGTTACGGCATAAGTGCTTCACTTGCAGACAGCAAGGCTAAAATTACCAGATATGACAATCCTGACAAATCGCTGTCCAGCTATATCGAAGGACGTGACATCGGAGAAATCTGGGGATACCACATCGAGGGCTTGTTCAGGAATGACGCAGAAGCTGCTGCAAGACCTGTCGACCAGTCCAAGGTGAACAACCATATCTACAATGGCGCTACCGGTGAATATCGCGGACTTAAAGGCGGTGACCTTATCTATGCCGACCTTGACGACAACGGCAAAGTAGACCAGGGCGACTATACTCTCTCCAATCCGGGAGACCTCAGGGTCATCGGAAATTCCCGTCCGAGATGGCATTATAATTTCAATGCGAATCTCTCATGGTATGGCTTCGACGTGGCACTGTTCTTCCAGGGAATCGGACGCCAGCACATCTATCCGGGAGCCAACAACATGATGTTCTGGGGACCTTATGCACGTCCGTACGCATCATTTATCCCGAAAACCATCTTGACGGATGTGTGGTCAGAAGAGAATCCTGACGCTTATTTCCCTAAGGTGCGCGGATATTCCCGTGCCGACGGAGGCTCGCTCGGACAGGTCAATGACCGTTATCTCCAGAACCTGGCATACTTGAGACTCAAGAATGTGACCGTGGGATATACCATTCCGGAAAACCTTACCAGGAAAATCCATGTGGACAAGATCCGCGTTTACTTCAGCGGAGACAACCTTGCCACCTGGACGAAACTGAAGAGCGACTACCTGGATCCGGAGCAGATGACATCCGACCCTAACGGCCGCGTATATCCTTTCTCCAAGACATATTCATTCGGTCTTGATATTACATTCTAATAGGTGAACATATCATGAAACTATACAGATACATATTATTGCTCGGTGCACTTGCAGTGACTTCCTGTGATTTGGATGAATTCCCGCAGGACAAGCTCGCGCCTGAGAATTATTTCAACAATGAGGCTGAGCTGCGGACGTTCACCAATACGTTCTACCAGCAGAACCTTCCTACGGCGGAATCCATCTATTCCGAAACTGCCGACCTTATCGTCTGCACGACTCTTTCCAAAGAGGTTGCAGGAACAAGGGTCGTCGAAAATGACGGAGGCGGCTGGACTACCGGCTCATGGAATCCGTTGACTTACATAAACCACTATCTCTATTACTCCCACAGATGCAAGGATGCCAAAGCACGTGCGCATTATGACGGAGTAGCGAGATTCTTCAGGGCATATTTCTATTTCGAGAAAGTAAAACGCTTCGGTGACGTGCCATGGTATGATACCCCTGTAGGCTCCGCCGATCCGGCTCTCTACAAGGCACGTGATTCCCGTGAATACGTCATGGAGAAAGTGCTGGAAGACATTGACTTCGCCATTGACAACCTGCCTACGGCCCCTGATGTTTACAATGTTACGAAATGGACGGCATTGGCATTGAAATCCAGAATCTGCCTTTTCGAGGGAACATTCCGCAAATATCATGGTCTGGAAGGCGGCGACGAGTTCCTTCAGGCTTGCGCAGATGCTTCGGAAAAGTTCATTACCAGCAGTCCGTATGACATCTATAACACAGGCTCCAGCCCGTACCGCGACCTCTTCTCCGCAAAAAATGCCACATCCACATCGAAAGAAGTGATTCTGGCAAGGGATTACGACAAGGGACAGAGTATCGTCCACAATATCAACATGTATGCGCTCTCCACGACTTACGGTATGCCGGGCGTGACCAAGAAGATGGTTGACAGCTATCTTATGGCTGACGGCACCAGATTCACCGACCAGCCGAATTACGGGACAATGGGCTTCTACATGGAGATGCAGAACCGTGATCCGCGTCTGACACAGACCGTCAGGGGACCGAAGTACACCAGAATCGGCGGTACGGAGACCCTCGGCCCTGATTTCGCATGCTCACACACCGGATATAACCTCACCAAGTGGGTAGGCGATGCAAGTCAGGACGGTTACAACAATTCATATAATGACATCATCTTGTTCCGTTCTGCCGAAGTTTATCTTAACTTTGCTGAAGCCAAGGCTGAGCTGGGAACATTGACCCAGAGCGACATTGACAAGTCGATAAAGAAATTGCGCGACAGAGTCGGCATGCCGAACCTGAACATGGAAGCGGCCAATGCCAATCCGGATCCGTATCTCGCAAGCCCTGTGACAGGCTATGCCAATGTTACCGGAGCAAACAAGGGCGTGATTCTGGAAATCCGCAGGGAGCGTGCAGTCGAACTTATCGCTGAAGGCTTCAGATACTATGATATGGTACGCTGGAAGGAAGGCAAGCGCTTCGAAAATGAAATCGAGGGCATGTACTTCGCTCCTGTCAAGGACGGCGAGACATATCGTGTATATGATATGGATGGCGACGGCAAGAACAGCGCGATGGACATCTGCCTTTACACCAGTGCGAAACCTGAGATTGACGGTGTCAAGACCTATTACAAGATAGGCGAGAAATTCCGTCTTACAGGAGAGAACGGAGGCAATGTGATTGTGCATGACACCGCTACGGAACCTCGTCAATGGCGTGAAGACAGGGACTATCTTTATCCGATTCCTCTGTCCCAGATTTTGCTCAGCAACGGTAAAGTAAAGCAGAATCCGCATTGGGACGAGAATTAATCTTTAAAGTGAAAATGAAGATGCATATTCTTTTTTCAGCAATCATCGCTTTGTCGATGATTGCTTCCGGTTCATGCAGCAAGCCTGAATCCGGAAACAACCAATGGCAGGGCGGCAACGGCAGCGGTTCCGGAAACGGGTCTGCCACGACCAGCCCTTATGCTTATCCGAGAAAATCCGACAAGACCATCCGTCTGATGACGTATAACTCATACTACTGCAAGGGAAACAACGGTGATCTTTCGAAAAACGGCTTCACGGCGCAGAATACTGCGAACTTTGCACGCGTAATCAAGGGATTGTCTCCGGACATGATTTCCATCCAGGAACTTGACTGGCATGCGTCCGACAGGGGAAAACGCGAACTGCTCAATGATATCGCCACGGCGACCGGCGAAAAATGGAAAGTGGTTTTCGGACAGGCTGCGGATTATGCCGGCGGCAAGATCGGTCCCGGACTGCTCATCAAGGAATCGGTGCTGAACAAACTCGGTTTCAAGAACGTGACCACCGTTCCGATAGAAGGTAGGGAGAAGAGAATCCTGATCATTGCCGAATTCGAGAAGTTCGTGTTCATCGCCACTCATTTGGATACTGATGATACTCAGCGAGCTGCCAGTGCCAGAAGCATTGTAAACGAGGCTGACAAGTTCGCTGGAATCAAGCCTGTATTCCTTGCCGGAGACCTGAATGATTCACCTGCATGGGCCAACGGCGGTGCCGCGTTCCCGATTCTGAAGGAAAAGTTCGTCATCAAGAGTGCTACCGAAGGGACGCTTCCGGCACAGCCGAACCAGAACATTGACTATATCCTCTACGATGCCAACGGCACTGACTTCATCAACTTCGAGGAATCGCATGTGGTAAAGTCGTTCCTTTTCGGCGAATCACTTGAGAGACTGGACACCGTGTCCGATCATTATCCTGTAATTTTAGACATCAATCTCAAATAATGAAGAATTTCGTCAGGCTGCTGACAGCGGCCGCAATCCTGTTCCTGTCTACAGCAGTTGCAACATCTGCTGACAATTTCGTCGGAGTCAGAAATCTCGTCTCCAGACGTATCCCTTCCCTCGTCGGCAGGGTGGAATTTTCTGAGCGGCCGGCAGCCTCCGGTTATGCTGATACTTATGAGTTTTACGTCGAGGACGGAAAACTGAAGATATCGGCATCTTCTGCAACGGCGGCATCCATGGCAGTCAACTATTATCTCAATATGTACTGCCATGAAAGCTTCTCGCACAACGGAGACAATATCGGCGGACTTGGCGGAAAACTTCCTGAAACAGAAGGGCATATCATCCGCAACTCGAAATTCGGGTACAGATATGCCCTGAATTATTGCACATACAACTACTCCTATTCGTTCTACGACTGGAAGGATTGGGAACGAGAACTGGACTGGATGGCGCTTCAGGGCGTGAACCTCATGCTTGCTCCTATAGGCTGCGAAATCGTATGGGCCAATGTCCTCGGACAGTTCGGTTTCACGGATGCCGAAGTGAAAGACTTTGTAGCCGGACCGGCTTACACCGCCTGGTGGCTGATGGGCAACCTGCAAGGCTGGGGCGGTCCGATGAGCCGCGCCATGATGGAGGACCGTGCTGATATGCAGAGGCGTATCCTGGCCAGGATGAAGGAGTTGGGAATCGAGCCGGTGCTCCAAGGATTCTGGGGAATGGTCCCTACTTCACTTGCCGAGAAATATCCGACGGCGAAGATTGCCGACCAGGGCATGTGGGGACACGTTTTCCGTCGTCCTTCCGTCCTGCTCCCGGACGATCCGCTTTTCACGAAGATGTCAGACAGCTGGTATAAGGAGCTCAAACGTCAATATGGCGATGACATCAAGTATCTCGGCGGAGACCTTTTCCATGAAGGCGGCGACACGACCGGTGTCAATGTCACCCGCACGGCGAGACTGATCCAGGCTGCCATGCAGCGCGGCCTGCCCGGTTCCGTATGGATGCTCCAGGGATGGAGCGGCAATCCGAAGAAAGAACTTCTTGCCGGATTGTCACCGGAACATACGATGGTCATCGACCTCTTCGGAGAAAGCGGCACCACATGGCGCGACACCCATGAATTCTACGGAACACCGTGGATCTGGGCTACCGTGAACCATTTCGGAGGGAAGACGGATATGGGCGGCCAGTTGCCGATCATCATCAAAGGCCCTCACCAGGCATTGGAACTCGGTTCAGGCCTGCTCCGTGGCGTCGGCATAATTCCGGAAGGAATTCATGCGAATCCGGTGGTCTATGACTGGGCGATGAAAACCGCATGGGAAGAAGGAGAACCGTCAGTAGAGGAATATACCCGCAACTATATCCGTTACCGGTATGGCAAGGACAATGATGACCTTCTCAATGCCTGGCATATCCTGACACGTTCCATCTACGGCGATTTCAAGATAAAGGGAGAAGGAACATTCGAATCAATCTTCTGTGCGCGTCCGGGAATGAATGTGAAGAATGTTTCCACGTGGGGACCGAAGCGGTTCCAGTATGATCCCGAGGACCTCAAGCACGCCCTCGAATACTTCATTGCCGCAGCACCGGAGTTCAAAGGCTCAGCCACATTCAGCTATGACCTTGCCGATCTTGCACGCCAGGTGCTGACGAATCATGCCCGTGAGGTGTACGAAAACTCAATGTCGGCCTACAAAAGCGGTGATGTGGACGCTTTTACGCTGCTTTCAGACGAATTCATTGAACTATTGAAACTTCAGGACCGTCTGGCCGGGACGCAGCCGGACTGGCTGGTCGGACGTTGGCTGGACAAGGCCAAGCATTATGGCTCGACCGCATCCGACAGGGCATTGTCGGAAAAGAATGCCCGTATGCTCATCTCTTATTGGGGACCGGAAATCGGAACTACCAGAATCCGCGATTACGCGAACAAGGAATGGAGCGGACTTCTGCGGGACTATTATCTGCCCCGCTGGGAAGCGTTCTACGGCTGGCTGAAAAAGAAACTGGCCGGAGAAAATGTCTCTGAGCCGGATTATTTTGCCATTGAGAAAGGCTGGGTCTACAACGGGAAGACCTATCCTGTGGAAGTGAACAAGGAAGATGTCCTTCATCTTGCCGATACCATCCTCCACACCGCCCTTCCTCCATACAAGGACCAGACGCTGTCTCCGGAGGAGAGAACTGCGGACTTGCTGGGAAGGATGACATTGGCGGAGAAGGTGGCGCAGATGAGACATCTGCATTTCAAGCATTTCAATACGGAAGGGAAAGTGGATATGGAGAAATTGGCGGCATCTTCGGGTGGTCACTCGTGGGGCTGCATTGAAGCCTTTCCGTACAGCTCGGAGCAATACATGCGGGCCATGTACCGGATACAGAAATACATGAAGGAAGAGACCCGGCTGGGAATACCGGTGATTCCTGTCATGGAAGGACTGCATGGTGTCGTGCAGGACGGGAGCACCGTCTTTCCGCAGGCCATTGCACAAGGGGCCACCTTCGAGCCGGAACTGGTGGGAAAGATGGCCGGGGTCATTGCCGATGAAATGACGGCAATCGGCGCCGAGCAGGTATTGGCGCCGGACCTGGATATCGTGAGGGAACTCCGCTGGGGCCGCGTCGAGGAAACCTACGGCGAAGATCCGTACCTCATTTCATGTATGGGCAATGCCTATGTGTCGGCGATGAACGCAAAAGGAAAAATCACCACGCCGAAGCACTTCCTTGCACACGGCGACCCTACCGGCGGCCTGAACCTGGCATCCGTCAAGGGCGGCGAACATGAACTCCGTGACCTGTATCTCGTTCCGTTTCAGAGTGTCATAGAAAATCAGAAACCGCTGTCCATAATGAACTGCTACAGTTCCTATGACGGCGTAGCTGTTACCGGATCTCCGTATTACATGACGGAATTGCTCCGTAACGAATTGGGCTTCAAGGGCTATGTATACTCCGACTGGGGCTCGGTACACATGCTTTACAGATTCCATATGGCTGCGGAGAACGGCGCGGAAGCTGCGAAAATGGCTGTGGAAGCAGGCATTGACCTGGAAGCCGGAAGCGAAGACTACAAATTCGTGGAAGAACTCGTCCGCACTGGAAAACTGGACGAAAAATACATTGACAGGGCAGCCGGAAACGTGCTTTACGCGAAATTCGCATCAGGGCTCTTCGACAAGCCGCTTCCTGATACGCTCGAATGGAGAAAATCTATCCATACCGCTGAAGCCAAGGCACTTGCGCGCCGCATGGCAGACGAAAGCACGGTACTTCTGACGAACAAGGACGGCTTCCTTCCGCTCTCCGCAGACGGCCTGGGCAGCATTGCCGTAATCGGCCCGAATGCTGACAGGGTGCAGTTCGGCGACTACAGCTGGAGCGCTGACAAGAACAACGGCGTCACACCTCTGGACGGTTTGAAGTCAATGCTGGCCCCACGTGGAGTCCGTATTAACTATGCCGAAGGCTGCGACCCGTATTCGCAGGACAAATCAGGCTTCAAAGCCGCTATCAAAGCCGCCAGGAAGAGTGACGTGATACTGCTTTTCGTGGGCTCGCAGAGCGCAATACTCGCACGAGCAAGCGAACCGGCCACATCCGGCGAGGGTTATGACCTGACCGACCTGACACTTCCTGGCGTGCAGATGGACCTCATTCGGGAACTCTCCAAGCTCGGTAAACCAATGGTAGTCACGATGGTAACCGGCAAGCCGTTCGTAGCTGATGAAATCGCCGCATTGTCCGAATCGGTACTAGTCCAGTGGTACGCCGGCGAAGAAGCAGGCAACTCCATCGCATCCATACTCTTCGGCGAAGTGAACCCTTCCGGAAAGCTTCCGGTCTCATTCCCGAAAAGTTCCGGCCACCTTCCATGCTACTACAATTACCTCCCGACAGACAAGGGCTATTACAACAAAAAAGGCACGCCAGATGCTCCGGGACGCGATTACGTGTACTCTGCCCCTTACGCCTCATATTCCTTCGGCCATGGCCTGAGCTACACCACGTACAGCTATGAGAATCTGCAAATTAGGGACAATGTCCTCGCAGCCGGTGATACCGTTAATGTGCGCTTTACCGTGAAAAACACCGGGGATAAAGACGGCAAGACCGTACCGCAGCTCTATATCCGCGATCTGGTCTCCAGCGTCGCCACGCCTGTCAAGCAGCTCAAAGCCTTCCGTAAAATCAGCCTCAAAGCAGGCGAGTCGACCGAGGTCCGGTTCAATGTCCCAGTGTCAGCGCTTTCGCTTCATGACAAGTCAATGCGCCGCGTAGTCGAGCCTGGCGAATTCGCCATCTATATCGGCGAATCCTCCGACGACATCCGCCTCGAAACCACGATAACTGTAAAAGACGATGCCAATGCCGACAAGGTCAATGCCGGTGTCAATGCAGCTGAAACCGGAGAGGCTGCACTTGGTGATTACGTGGAAGTGACTGGCACTGTGCGCAATGTGCAGGCTGCCGTACTGTCGGGCGTAAAAGTTTCCGCTGCGTCCGACCCTTCCGTTTCTGCCACCACGGACAAGAACGGCTGCTACAGGATTCGTGTCAAGTCAAATGATTGTATTATCTTTGCATTGGAGGGCTATTCCGATGCATCCGTCAGAGTGAAAGTTTCTTCATCTGTGGATGTGGATCTGGATCCGAAGATAAATTAATGATACGACCAATATATGAAATTAGGAAAAATGTTCTGTACGACGCTGCTGGCGGTGATTTGTGTGACTGCGACAGCTGCTGTAAAGATTGTGCCTGAACCTGCCGAAGTCATTGGACGTGCCGGCAAGTCTTCTATCCCGTCAGAGATAACCATTGCTGCTCCGTCAGGAAGCAATTTGGCTGACACTTACATTGACCTTACATCGAAAATCCTTGAAAGCAAAGGGATTACGCTGAAGAAAGGCGGATGCTGCTCTACTGTGAAACTTAAACTTTCCAGGTGGGTGAAAGCGGACGGCTCTTATGTGATCAAGGTGAGACGTCATCGCGTCATCATCAAGGCTGCCGACGAAGATGCACTCTGGAGCGGTCTCCAGACATTGACACAGCTGCTCATGCAGGGCGTGGACCACAAGATGGTGATACGCGACACCCCGCGTTTCGGATATCGTGGAGCCATGCTCGACTGCGGCAGGCATTTCTTCTCTGTGGACGAAGTGAAGTCATTCATTGACATGATGGCGGTTCACAAGTTGAACAGATTCCACTGGCATCTCACCGAGGACCAGGGTTGGAGAATCGAAATCAAGAAATATCCGCGTCTTACGGAAATCGGTTCCGTGCGCGCAGGATCATACGACACCAATTTTTCAGGGGAACAATGCGATGTTAACCACGAGGGCCCTTATGGCGGATTCTATACCCAGGACCAGATTCGTGAAATCGTGAAATATGCACAGGACAGACATATCGTCACCGTTCCTGAGATTGAAATCCCTGGACACAGCGTGGCTGCACTCGCAAGCTATCCTTGGCTCGGCTGCACCGGCGGACCTTATGAGGTGCGTCAGCAGTGGGGCATTTCCAAGGACGTGATGTGCATCGGAAAAGAGACTACATGGGAGTTCTGCCGCAATGTCCTCGAAGAGGTCTGCGAATTGTTCCCTGGCGACATGATTCATATCGGCGGCGATGAAGCTCCACGTGAAAGATGGACTGAATGTCCGGATTGTCAGGCACTTATGAAGAAGGAAGGTATGACGTCAGAGGCTCAGTTGCAGAGCTGCATCACTTCCAAGGTCGAGGAGTTCCTGGCGACAAAGGGCAAGCATATCATCGGCTGGGACGAGGTCCTCGAAGGAGGTGTTTCCAAGAGCTGCGTCGTGATGTCATGGGCCAAGGGAAGCGAAGGCGGACAGAAGGCTGCCGCGCTCGGCAATGATGTGATAATGACCGACAAGTATCATTGCTATTTCGACTGCTACCAGACGGAATCACGTGAGGGTGAACTCTTCGCCCACAGGAGAAGCGTTCCTCTGCAGAAAGTATGGAGCTACAATCCTGTCGGCGGCATGGATGAGAATGCTGCATCTCATGTGCTTGGTGTTCAATGCAATACATGGACGGAGCATCTTTCTGCAATCGAAAGGGTGTACTTCATGAATCTTCCACGAATGGCTGCCCTTGCCGAAGTGGCCTGGTCCAAGCCTGAGACCCTCTCCGGTTACCAGGATTTCCTCCAGCGCATGATTGCCGCTTACCTGCCTATCTATCAGGCCGCCGGCTGGAACTATGCTGAATTCTACAAACAGGATCTGAAGTAATCTCCCATCTTTGACACTTTGATTTTAAGATATAAAGACCCTAGAGCGCTGTATTGGCGATTCTGGGGCTTTCGCAATTTTTATTGTGGAGTGCAAATAGCTGGTTATTAGACATTTCAGCGTTTTTAGAGTTTGCGAAACCGTAACTCTGAAAGTAACTATTCCATTATGATGTAAGGACTTATGCTCCACGCCTAATGGAAATGGTTTTGCATTGGTTGACATTGAGCAGCTGTCCGCATGTTTTATCTTGCTGCAACCAAGACTTGGTACTATCTAAAACGTTTTCTTGATACCAAGTGGCATAATATTCACGTTTGGTACCATCTAAATCGTTTTCCTGGAACATTTGTGATGAAAATGGATGTGGATTATATATTCCGGAGCATACCCATTCACTCAAATAATGCACAGGGTTTTCCTCCGGACCCGTCACTTTCCTCCGCGAGGATGGATAATGCCCTGTATACTTGATGGATGTCGACTTTCGGTTGCTCTATTAAATATTTTTAACCATTGCTGTCCGCTAAAAGTCAGTAAGCGGTGAAATATCCATGTTGTAACGGCATTGCAGATGATTCTCTTGAAAGTAAGCCCCTCTCAGCAGAAGAGCAGTAGCTCTCCTTCAGGAGGTGGATTCGCCTCAGAGAGCAGTTTTGCCCAGTCTTTTTCAGGGTCTTCAAGGAAGGTGTAAAGATTGACGTAGTACATCAGCATGATTCGCTTTTGCATGACCATCAGAAGCAGGTTCGCGATAATTGTGACCCGGACCTGTATCTTGATGGAATTTGCGCTTTCCCCATAGAAGTACCTTAGCGGGAAGTTTTGCTTTATCTGCTTGAACAGCTTATGAGAAGCTACACATAAATTGTTCCGCGATGCGAAGCAGTTCACAGGCCTCACTCACTGTCAGGCTCGCAACAAGGAGACACTTGCGTTTGCCTTCAACATGTCACTCTCTTCCATCAACGTGGCGAGGGCTTATGCCAGGCAGGAAAACATCAACCTTTCCGTCGGCTCGACAAAAACCCTGTTGCACAATGCTGCAATGGTGGATCGACTTATTGCAATGTCCGGTAAACGCCCAAACATGCGATTAAATAACACTGATTTCAAAGAGCTTTTATTCTACGGCGTCCGCGCCGTGACGTAACTTTTATAAAATTAACGAACTATTGACTTGAGAACTAATCCTCAAAATAATCTCTGATTTCGTTATAATCGATATCGGAGTGTTCTCCGTCAAGTCCGTCGTAGTAATCGGAATAGTCGTAGAAATCCTCTCCGTTCAATTTGTCAATCATCTTGTTTTCCTCGCTCTGAATAGGCGCAAAGGAGCGTTTTGTGACAGTTCTTGTATTTTCGATAGGACGGTGTTGGTAAATGTCTTCCGTTCTGTACGGTGGAGGTGTCGGCCTATTTTTGCTGTGTCTGTCCCGGCACTCACTGATGCCGACGCAACAAAGGAAAAATAAGACAATCCATAGCGGAATGCCGACAAGTCCGATGCCCTTCAGCCAATCGACTAAGGTTTCCTTTTCCTGTTGCTCGTCTTGTACCGGTTTTTTCATCAATTATAAGATTTTGCGCCACTGCTCTATGAGCCGATCAAGATTCCATCCGGCGCAAATGCTCATCGGACTTGTGCTTGCACAGTGACATATCCTCTTTCTGGTGACGGAAGGATTCCGGCGAATGTATTTCCTGAAGGACTTCTCGGCCTTTCCTCCGTTTGTGGCAATGACTTCAATGGACGGGTTGGCTGCAAGTAGCCCGGCAATGTCATTGAATTCCTCGTTCTTGATATTTGCATCCAGGCTTCCTTCTCTTTCAGCTGCGTGAAGAGCGTCCCATAATGCAATGCCGTGGCGTTTCAAGTACTCAACCCTTTCAGGATACCGAACCGGAGCTTTCTCACCGAGAACACCGCTCATCACGTCCCAGAACATATTCCGCGGATTGCCATAATATTCCTGCTTCCTCAATGATTCGTCTCCGGGCAGAGAACCGAGGATAAGGATTCGGGGATTGGGTCCGATGACAGGTTGTAATCCTTCCTTATAGTCCATACTGATTGTACATTTCGTTAATGACACTGCTTTCTGCTCCAGTCAAATCTTTACCTTTATGAGCCGCATAATCTTGCTTGAACTGCCGTTTATCTTTCGGGAGAATCACTGATCCATTTTCATGGTACTTTGATATTTTGATAAAATCCAGTACACGGTCCAGTGCATTTTTCCTGATGGATGGGTTCGCCAAATTTCTTGAATCGAGTTCTGCGAAAACCTTGTTTCGAATTTCGGTTGTAGTCATAATCGTAATGTGGCTATTTGTTAGTTACTGTATGTGGATTATCTTCTGCATTCACATCAAACAGCTGCGGATAACTCTTCACCCTCGCAGAAATCTGGCTGGCCGGAACGGGCTGGCCATCTTTGCGGGTATAGAGTTCCTGCGCATTGATTTGCTTCGCAATCTCAGTGAATGTAAGAGGATGTCCGCTCCGGCGGAGTACCTCCTGAATAGTTTCGTGCAGTTTCATCGTGCTTTTGGGGATGACAGGCTTCTCAATCTCATCATCAGGATTCTCCTCACCCCAGCCCGCGTTCAGCAGATCTACGAGCGCACATCCGGCCTTTGCCTTGTCAATACGCAGTTTTTCCAGATACTTCTTTGATTGCTCCCGCTCTTCGGAAGATAGGTCATCATATTTGCGCTCGAACTCGTCACGTGCCTTGTCTTCATCCCGTACTGCGTAGAAGAATTCCGTCGCAGCTTCCAGCAGCATATTGTAATCGTGCTCCGGACTGAGGACGGGAAGTTCCCCCTTCGTGCAATAGTCAATATTCAGGTCGAAGTCCGTGCTGAAACGGACAGCAGAGAACAATGACAGATATTCTTTTCCGTTGAGCAGGGCGTACAACTGGGTAGGCGTGATGTTCTTTTCCTGAGCATACGCATTCAAGTTGCCGTATTTCTGCTTGATGATTTCCTTGATGGAGGCTGCTACTTGTTCGGGGGTGTGCATAGTTGCTTTTTATTTTCGGCAAATATGCAACAAAAATACGATAATGCAAATATTAATAATATATTTATTATATCTAATGTTCAGTATTCCCAAAATTGGATATAGATATCACTGTTTCTCATTCAATTTCTCCGTCACCGGAAATCCTCCTTCTTCGGCTTCCTTGAATAGTTCCTGTGCCGTCTCCAAATTCTTATCAACTCCGCGCCCGAAATAATAGCATCTGCCGAGATTATAAGCAGCTACAGGTCCTGCGCCTTTCTCGTAGCCGAGTTTGTAATATCGAAATGCTTGCGCATCATCATAAGGCACACCTCGCCCTTCGTGGTAGCATAGCCACATCATATTGAATGCCTCCGGGTCGCCTTTCGCCATAGCCATCTTCAAAAGTTCAACGGCTCTGCTGCAATCCCTGTACTTCTTCGGCCCAAGAGTGAGCATGTTAGCAAGATTGACCATAGCAAAAACGAATTCGCGCGCCACAGCCTTCTCAAACCAGTACTTTGCCCAACGGTCGCTGCGTCTCACCCCGCAGCCCTCCATATACATAGTGCCAAGATTGTTCATTGCCATCGGATAGCCTCGGTCCACCATTTTGTATAGGATCTGCAGAGCCTTCGGGTAATCATTCTCACCGAACCAATTTGCCGCATAGCCGTATGACAGCAACTCTCCAGCCCATAAATCCTCATCGGCCCAGGCAATCAGAAGATACCTCAACCCCTCTTCTGTTTTCCCTTCTGACAGCAGGCGCAATCCAGTGCAGATGCATTCCTCATCATAGTTCTTCGGAACATATTTATCTTCCGGTTTAGGCGCAAATCTCAAGAGAAACTGCCTTTGTAGACTTCTGCACCGGGTTCAATTGAAACATTACTCATAATCCACTCTCGTTTGAAGGTAAATCTCCGCACGGTTCTTCTCTAATAGTCCAGCTGCAGCAATTGAAGCAGCCACCGTGAATTACGAGGTCGCTGGCATCCACCATCTCTATGCGTCCATCATACTCCGGCATCAGGCTGGAAATCTGCTCAAGAGCCTGCTCATCCTCCTCGATGCCGAACTTTGGCAGAATCAGCACTTGTTCCGTCTGGAGCCAGTTGATATAGGCCCAACTATGTTTGTGGGGGTTCCTGTGGGTGTTGAATGTCAATTCTTCCACCCGTTTGAAGCTGGGCTTAAGGGTATTGCGGAAGCGTTCCGCCATCCTGCTGTCGAAATCTGCATAGTTCGTCAGCAAGACCCTGTCTCTACCAATATACCGGCAGATTCCGTCCGAGTGACCGAATTCTTCGTTTGCATCCCAAGGCAAGATGACAAGCCTTGCACCAAGAGCGCTCTCGATATAATGGATGAACCAAGACAGATTATCACTCGGATTCTCCTCAAAAATCTTGCTCGTCATTATCGCACGCCCGTCAGCTTTGACCACATTGCCGCCATCAATCTTGACCGTCGAGAGCATATTGCTGCAAGCATATCCCAGCTTTCTGCAAATCTCGTTTCCGTCAGTTATCGTGGCCCTATCCTTTGCACTGTGGAGAAGATAATCAGGGTGGTAGTCATACCCCATAAATTGGTTCGGCAGTATCTGGATTGGCATATAGTCCCGGCACCAGATATCATTTGTCCCCTCAAGAAAAGACCAGGGGACCTCATATTTATTGAGGACTTCGGTCAGTCCCCGGAACGCTATGGGACTGCACTCCCTAAGCAGGGCGGAAAAGAACACCCTGTTGCATTGGTTGTCTTGAATCATATTATTGGATTATTTCCTTCGGAATTGCCACTTGCGCTGGCATTTCATATACCACTTCCCGCTGTATTTAAATGCCTTATCACCAAGTTCATCAGCTTCTGCCTGAGATATTTCGTCTTTCTCATATTTGCCGTTCTTCAACTTGTATTGTGCGACATTAATGCGGGGCAGCTCATCTATTTCGTAATCCTTGTAAAATTCATCCTTGCACCATCTCAAATCAAGTGACTTGTCCGCAGGGACGCCAAGATAAAGCATATCATCAAACAGATGTGTTGAATGAGTATCAAACGGAACATCAGAAGTTGAAAGTTCTTGTTCAGCAGTCAGGATTCTATACTCACGAATCAAAAACGACGCTCTATAATGCTCATCCGGATTCTCAAACGTTACATCAATTCCGGAGGTGTGAAGATTAAGAGAGCCGAATTCAAAGTATGGAAGCACATTCATCCTTTTGAAGATTGTAGAATTCTTCATCTTCAGATTTGTGTGGTACATTATCGGGTCAATAATTCCTCCATCTTCCTCATGATAGTACAGTTCAATTGAATGTATATCGATTTTGAACTTCCCATTTACAAGAATATAACCCCCACATAAGATATCTTTTGCACAAGATGCAAAGCACTTCCCAATAATATCTTCAGAAAGGGTTGAATTTGACTTGTATTCAGAACGTTTAATGTCAAAATGACGAAGGATACTTTTCAATTGTTCCATAATAGAATGCGGCTGTCTTTTGTTAATCGTTTGTGCAAAGATAAGAGATTCACTCCAATCCGCCATCAAAGAAAACGTTAAAGATTGTTAAAGTTTTTGAAAAAGTATTCTAAGACTTTTCCAAGTTTTTTTTTGAAAAAAGTGAAGAAAAAGTTTCCCTTCGACTAGCTGGAGTAGTTTGTGGATATTTATTGCGCTCATAGGGGCGGAACGCCCCTATGAGCGCGGCTACCCTTGGTTAGCGAGCATAGGAGTAACTGTATGAGAATGAGTTCCTGCAGCAATGCAAGGCCGCACTTTTTTCGGCATGCATCTTATCGGATTTCAGAAGCCCGAAACTTGCATTTTATCGGATTTCGAGAAGATGTTTTCCGCATTTTATCGGAATTCAGATATTTTTACTACCTTTGTATCAACTATTTAAGGAATTATATGATTGAGGAAAGAATAATCCTGCAAGTCCTTGCAGAACAAAGAGATGAAATATTGGGATACGACCCTTCGAAGTGGGTGTCCCGCAGGGAGGAATCCCTGTTCGAGTTCGACAGCACGATGGCCCAGGTCGTCATTGGCATCCGGCGCAGCGGTAAATCGACCATCTGCCACAAGGTCCTGCTGGAGCATGGCATCCGCTACGGTTATGTCAACCTTGACGATGACCGCCTGCTGGGTATGGAAGCGAAAGATCTGAACACCGTCCTTTCCTGCATATACCAACTCTATGGTACCAATGTCCCGTATCTGTTTCTTGACGAGATTCAGGATGTGGATGGCTGGCATCTGTTCGTCAACAGGCTCCTGCGGAGCAAGATGAGAATCTTCGTAACGGGCAGCAATGCCAAACTGCTCAGCAGCGAACTGGCTACCCATCTGACCGGACGCTACAACGAAATCCGCCTCTATCCGTTCTCCTTCTCCGAGTACTGCGCATATCATCAAGTTGACACTGCCGGCATCACCACCAAGGCCGATGCCGCGCGCAAGAGCTCTTTTATGGACTACATCGTCACAGGCGGCTTCCCCGAACTCCAGGGCCTGAGGAACAAACGCGGCTACATCGAGAGCCTTATCGCTGCCATTCTGGAGAAAGACATTAAACGGCGCTTCAAGATCCGCAATATGGATGCGCTGCGGAAGATTGCCAACCACTTGATAAACAATGCTTGCCAGGAGGTCAATTACGACGATATGGCAAGTATCCTCGGGATCAGCGACAAAACCTGCAAGAAATATACGGACTATCTTCGTCAGGCATTCCTCATACAAATCCTGGCGAAACATTCCTTCAAGAGCAAGAACAGGATCCGCAATCCGAAGGCTTATATCGTCGATCCCGGTTTCCAGAACAATCGGGAGAACTCGATGGCCGGAGAGAATATCGGCTGGCGGCTTGAGAACGTAGTGTACATTGAACTGCTCCGCCGCTGCGCATATGATTTTCGCGATGTCTATTACTACAAGGCCAATCCGCGGGCAAAAGAGGTTGACTTCATTGTTTGCGACAAGGATCAGGCACTCGAGTTGGTCCAGGTCGCCTATGAAATCGACACGCCAAAGTCATATAATCGCGAGACCTCTGCGCTGATTCAGGCATCAGGTCCGCTTCACTGCGACAATCTGACACTGATTGCCTTCTCCCCCACCCGGGATGTTGAAATCGACGGTAAGACCATTCACATAGCCTCAGCAACGGAATGGCTGCTTGCATAGTGTTTTTGTCCCCCGGCCTCAAAATGCTAGCAAAATAGTTGGCCGCTCCATAATTTCGGGGACAGAAGGAGGACAAAGACGAAAAGGTTAAATAGTTAAAGTATTTATCTACAATAAGTTATTAAATTCTCATATTTCCTGCATCGGGAAATAACCGCAATTAGAATATTTAGAAATAACGAAAACTCGATTAATGTGGACAACCGCGATTGCATGACGCTGAGCGCGATACAGCCCCCTGACACCAAATCTCTGGAGGAGATGGACTACAACCTCGTTGATTGGTACTGTCAGAACCTGATCATCCTCAAGGAGAATCTCCAGAAAATCTCGCGTCTGATAGTGGCTGACGCTTTCTTCTCAAAAGAGACATTCGTCAATCCTCTGCACAAGGAAGGCGTCCATGTGATAAGCAGGCTCCGAAACGATGCCGTATTGTTCTATCCCACACTCCAGAAGCCTACAGGGAAAAGAAATCGTCCGAAGTGGTACGATGTCAAGGTTGACTTCTCCAGTTTCGACCTCTCCAGATGCGAGGAGGCAGAGGTGGACAAAGGTCGCCTATTCGGACTGAAAACTTATTCCAAGTCGCTCAAGCGCTTCATTAAGGTCGCCGTATAGTATACTGATGAAGAGGATAGGACTAAGGGACAAATTTACTTCAGCTCTTCAACTGGACCCACAAGTTATTGACAAACTTTTCAAAGAACTGGTTTTATTTACTGACAGGGCCGCTTAGGACCTGAAAAAATTAACGAATTATTGCTGTAGATGGAGACTATTTCCTCAGCCGTCATCTCCATATCATTCGTGAGTAATGATGCCAACTTTGCAGGCTTGTTCTTTTTAATGTCAACATATGTCACAATGCGTGCTTTATGGATAATATCATCACCATCCTTTACCTTCTTTGTGAACGTAACATGCCTTGCCCTATACTCCATTAGTCCATCAGGTGTCATATATGCGGCATCCTCAATTGTCTGATACACAAGGCTCTTCTTCATCTTTGTGACATAGATTACACCACGCGCAGTCAGTTCTTCGAACTCCCCATAGTCGATACATGCCCTGTCCAAGGCCAAGATATCTCCTTCTGCGTAGTTCGTGGGCTTTAGCATAAAGCTGTCATTTGTAGCCGCGGAAGTGAACCGTACATCAGAAGGAACGCCTTCGTTGGCGTGGATATTCGTATGAACCTTGATTCCTCCCTTCTTCTTTCCCGTTTTAGGATGTCGTCCAACGCCCTTGAACAGAATGTTGGAGAACAGTGTTACAGTTGTGGAATCTATGATTTGAAGCCTATTGATCCAGCTTGACGCTGGTTTCTTCCGGCTGTCCGATAAAATGACTACTTTTGTTCATCGTGAATATTGTTTTGTCGCAGAAACAAAAGTAGCGAAAAGGCTGGATATCCCAATCGGAGTTCCAGCCTATTTTTTTTATGTTGTCAGAAAGTTTTAGCGGACACCAATAATTTTTAACTTAAAGTGTCAAACTTTCGGATTGGAGCTGTTTTTATAGCAATAATCCACAGGTTTTGTATATTTGCCATGACAAACTGGTTGATTATGGAAACTGTAAAACTGAACAATGGAGTCGTTATGCCGGTTCTGGGACTCGGTACTTTCGAGGTGACGGATCCGGCTGAGTGTATCGACAGTGTGAAAGATGCCCTGGAACTGGGCTACAGGATGGTCGATACGGCGCAACTATATAATAATGAGGAATTTGTCGGAGAAGGGATAGCTGAATCCGGTGTGCCGCGAGAGGAAGTATTCATCACTACCAAGGTGATGAACTGCAATTTCTCCTGCGCCAGGGCTTCGCTTATGGAATCCATGAAGAAACTCCGCACGGACTACCTCGACCTGGTGCTTCTGCATTGGCCTTATGGCGATGTATATGCAGCATGGCGTGACCTGGAGGCGATGTATGAAGAGGGACTCATCCGCGCGATAGGAGTCTCGAACTTCAACACCGACAGGCTCATTGACCTGATCTGTTACAACAAGGTCGTTCCTGCCGTCAATCAGGTGGAAACCAACATCTTGGCGCAGCAGTTGGAGGCGCACGATTGGATGGTCCGTCTTGGCGTGCAGCATGAAGGCTACATGCCTTTCGCACGTGGCCGTTACGACTCGGTCTTCGAGGACCCGACATTGGTCGCAATCGCGCAGAAATATGGCAAGACCACACGTCAGGTGGCATTGCGCTATCAGGTTCAGTGCGGCGTGATAGTTATACCGAAAAGCGTCCACCTGGAAAGGATCCGGGCGAACGCTGATATCTTTGATTTCGAATTGACTGGTGAGGAAATGAAGGCGATCCGTTCCATGGACCGCAATGCTCCCACCACCGGTGTCCCTGAACTTCCTGAACGGGTCATGAAAGTCACGGGCTTCAAGCTTCCTTAGTTTTCCTTCGCGGAAAGTCTGTCGAAGATTACCGACACGGCAATAGCCAACATGCTGAGTGTTATGAAGATAAACTCGGCATGGAGTGCCGCGCTTTGCTCCTGCACCACGTTGCCCGGCATTGTCACTTCATTTCTGAAGATGAAGCCCACGGCTATCGGAACCAGAAGCATTCCCATGTTCTGAATCCAATATATGAGCGAATATGCCGTCCCGAGATTCTTCTCCGGGACAATCCTTGGAATGGCGGGCCAGAGAGCCGCAGGCACCAGGGAATAACCGACGCCCAGCATTGCGATAGCTACATAGCCGAAGGCTGAAACCCCTTGTGGCGCGAATGCGATCATGACGTGCGCGAGCAGTACCAATACCGAACCGGCAATCATCCATTTCGTGCCTTTTCCGACCTTGTCGACCATGAAGCCGAAAAGCGGGGCAAAAATCACGGTGAAGAAAGGAATCATTGACACCATCAGACTTGCGGTCTCGACAGGAATGCCGAAACGAGGAATCAGAATGGAAGTTGCGAATTTCTTGAAGGAAATGATGCTGCAATAGAAGAATACGCAGAGCAGTGCGGACAGGATAAAGTATTTGTTGCCAAGCACTCTGAATATGTCGGAGAACTTGAATTTGTCCTCTTCCGATGTCTCTTTCTTGTCAGTGGAACCAGTTACGGCATCGAATCTGGCATCCATTGCCACGAAAATCCCCCACAGGATGGTGCCCGCGAGCAGAAGCAGAAGTCCGGCAAATGCAGGACGCGCGGTCTCCATGAGCGTGTAGAAGCTTCCGGCAGGTTTGGCGGAAACCAGGATAGGGGAGAGCAGCAGTGCCAATGCCGTACCGAGACGCGCAATCGCCAGCTGCAACCCCATTGCCAATGCCATGTTCTTGCCTTTGAACCACTTGGCGATGGAGCGGGTCACGGCGACTCCGGCGATTTCACTTCCGAGCCCGAAAATCATACAGCCGGCGTACGCCAATGCGAGTGAAGATTTCGGTGACATTCCGGAGGTTATGGCAATGGTGACGATGCCGGCTCCGGCAGCCATCAGGCCGACGAAAATCGAACCGGTGACCCTGACGCCCCATTTGTCGAGCAGCATGCCGCAGACGATGAGTCCGCCCCATACGCAGAGAAACGAATAGCCGCCGGCATAGAATCCGTAATCGGCTGAATTCCATCCGAGTTCCAGCAATTCCGGGTTATGGAAAAGCTGGGACAGGGATGAAAACATATCGTCGAAAAAATAAGACCCGAACATCGGGACCACGAGGCAGGCCAATGCCAGCCAGCGGGACACGTTCCGGATCTTACAAGTATCTGAAGTCATTGGCTCCTATTCTTTTACGTTAGGAAGTTCGAGACCGTAGCCTTTCTTCTTGTCCTCAATCTTGAGCAGGAATGTCAGCAGGAATGCGAGCACGCCGAAGCTTGAGAAGATAAGCATCGGTACGAAATATCCGCCGGTAGCCTCAAGAGTGGCGCCGATGATGAGCGGAACGAGGCAGAGACCGATGTTCTGTACCCAGAAGATGAGGCAGTAAGCGGAACCGAGAATCTTCTCGTCAATGATTTTCGGTACTGACGGCCACAGGGCTGCCGGTACGAGAGAGAATGAAACTCCCAATGTTACAATGAGTATGAGGGCGAGTGTCTTGCTAGGGAATGCAGGCAGGACGCATGCGAAACCGAGGTGGCAGACAATCATGATGATCGCTCCGAGCATAAGCATTGAAGCGCCCTTTCCCTTGAAATCGAGGAATGCTCCGAGGAACGGAGTGAGAACCATCGCGAGGATAGGGAAACAACTGAACAGTCTGGAAGCAGCTTCCGCGCTGATGTTCAATGTCTCTTCGAGATAGTTAGGCGCATAGCGCTGGAACGGGAAGATGGCGCTGTAGTAAAGTACGCAAAGCAGAGCGACAATCCAGAACATCTTGCTGCTGAAGATTTTGCCGAGGTCGCTGATATGGAATTCGTCCTCAGGGTCTTTCTCGGTGGTCATAAGGCCTGCTTCAACGAGCTGTGAGTCGAACTTCCTGTCCATGAACGTGAAGATGAGGAAGAAAAGGAGACCGATGATGAGAAGTGCAGTGCAGAATGCCACAGGAGCTACAACGGAGTTGTCGAACTTGGCGGCGATCATCGGTGAGGTCCACATTACGGCGAATACACCGAGACGTGCGATGGCCATTTCCAATCCCATTGCGAGAGCCATCTCCTTGCCTTTGAACCACTTGGCGATAGCCTTGGAAACGGTGGTGCCGGCCATTTCACAGCCGCAGCCGAAAATCATGAAACCGAGGCTGGCCATTTTGGCGCTTCCCGGCAATGCTACCCACCAGCTGTTCAGCCATGCGCAGAATTCGGTCGCCTGGAACCAGTCGCTGATACCTATATATTTGATGAATGCGCCGATTACCATCAATGATGCTGAAAGGAGTCCTGTGAAGCGTACGCCCATCTTGTCCAGGATGATACCTGCGAAAATCAGGAAGAAGCAGAACACGTTCAGGAAGTACTCTGAAGCTGCATAGGTTCCGAAAACTGTGCTGTTCCAACCTCTGGAACTCTCGATCAATGATTTGAGAGGGGACATCACATCCACGAACATGTAGCCGAAGAACATCATCAGTGCAATCAGCACCAAGACTGACCAGCGGGCTACCGGGCTGTCATTCATTAGTTTTTGAGCTTTTGTCATCTTATATAAATGTTTTGTTTTTCTCAGGATATATGTCGCTGGAGTGCGATAAATCATTGCAATTTATTCAATAAATCATAAACGTCAAAATGAAATGGCGCAAAATATCGGGAATTATTAGTAACTTGCAACAAAACTACGTGTTCTTCTATGTTGGAAAAGATAAACGGTCCTGAGGATTTGCGTGCGCTGGACGAGGCTTCCCTGAAGCAGTTGTGTGCGGAAATCAGGCAATATATAATAGAGTGTTGCGCGGTCAATCCCGGTCACCTCGGCTCCAGTCTAGGTGCCGTGGAACTCATTGTGGGACTGCATTATGTGTACAATACTCCACAGGACAAGATCGTGTTCGATGTAGGGCATCAGGCTTATGCGCACAAGATTCTCACGGGACGCCGGGAGGCATTTCTCCGTAACAGGATGAAGGATGGCCTGAGCGGATTCCCGAAACGGGACGAAAGTATCTATGACGCTTTCGGCGCAGGTCACTCATCTACTTCAATATCAGCTGCTTTGGGTCTCTCCTGCGCAGCCGCGATGCAGGGCATTGACGAAAAAGTCGTCGCTCTCATCGGCGACGGTGCATTGACCGGAGGCCTGGCCCTTGAGGGCTTGAACAATGCCGGCGCAAGCCATAGCGACCTCCTCATCATTCTCAATGACAACAACTGTTCGATTGACAAGAATATCGGCGGATTGCATGATTACTTGCTGAAACTGACGACGGATCCTACCTATAACAAGCTGAAGGACAAGATTTGGGACAAGATGGGTGACGGCTGGCTTCGCGGGAAGATGCAGAATCTGGTGCGTTCCACGAAGTCTTCGCTTGTGGACGGTTTCGGAGGTGCTCTTTTCGAATCTCTCGGGTTCCGTTATTTCGGGCCGATTGACGGAAATGACATTGATGCCGTGCTGAATGCGCTGAAGCGTCTGAGGAACATCAAGGGGCCCCGCATCCTTCATGCCATTACCACGAAAGGCAAAGGTTATGGGCCTGCGGAACAGAATCCTACGGTATGGCATGCACCGGGCAAGTTCAATCCTGCCACGGGAGAGCGCATTGCCGGCAACCGCCGTGCGGACAGGTATCAGGACGTGTTCGGCAATGTCCTTCTGGATCTCGCGCGAAAGGACAAGCGCGTGGTCGGGATTACCCCGGCGATGGCGACCGGCTGCGGCATGAATATCCTGACTGATGAACTTCCGGGGCAATTCTTCGATGTCGGCATCGAGGAGGAGCACGCCGTGACATTCTCTGCCGGACTTGCTGCCGGCGGCATGCGTCCGTTCTGCAACATCTATTCGTCATTCTCCCAGAGGGCTTATGATGAAATCATACATGACGTGGCATTGCAGAATCTTCCTGTAGTGCTGTGTTTCGACAGGGCCGGACTGGTAGGCGAAGACGGCGCGACGCATCACGGTTGCTATGACATGGCTGCCTACAGGTCCATACCGGGGGCGGTCGTTTCTGCTCCGCGTAATGAGATTGAATTGAAGAACCTCATGTATACGGCTTTGCATTACGACGGCGGTCCTTTTATAATAAGGTATCCTCGCGGTTGCGGAGAAGGCGTGGCATGGAAAGAGGCGCAATATGAAGAATTGCCGGTAGGGAAGGGCGAGAAACTTATGGACGGCGAAGGCCTGGCCATCATTGCCGCCGGGCCTGAGGCTTGCAGGGCAATGGAAGCGGCGGAGATTATCCGCGAGCGTACGGGACATGCTCCCGCCATATATAATATAAGGTATATCAAGCCGCTTGATACGCAGATTTTGGAGGAGGCTGCGTCGAAGGGCCGGATTCTTACAGTGGAAGAGGGCTGCGTGAAGGGAGGACTGTTCGGTGCGGTGACGGAGTATATGGCTGAGCACTCGCATGTTATACCGATTGGAGGTATCGGAATCCCGGATATGTATGTGGCGCAGGACAGACAGGATTCGCAGAGACGTGACTGCGGACTGGATGTGGAGGGAATAGCGGAGAAAGCAGTCCGGATGATGGAAATGTAAGATTTTTCGATAAATTTTTTCGAAAATATTTGCAGAATCAGATTTAATGCCTATCTTTGCAATCCCTTACGAAACGTAAGACAAAAATACTGCCGATATAGCTCAGTTGGCCAGAGCACGTGATTTGTAATCTCGGGGTCGTGGG
>ERZ1026772.364-NODE-364-length-33703-cov-11.329173_pt1 | contig 33703 bp, 24 predicted proteins | sample MGYA00380124_ERZ1026772 | MGnify/ENA primary metagenome ERZ1026772 (study PRJEB33269, sample SAMEA4719760) | human gut metagenome | biome: human-associated habitat; feature: organic feature; material: feces | place: Cameroon | collected 2013-10 ...
AGCCAAGCCGGCGCATGCCGGCGCCAGCTTTCTCCGCCGCCACTTGTAAGATTGCCCGTGGCAGAGCAAGGGATGCGCGACCACCGGGAGCGAATCCAACCGAATCATGGAAAGGCGTTTTTGTTAAACATTTGTTAAACATCGGGACAGGAACCCAAGCATGGCAACAGTAGCCCCGGCGGGACGCGGCCACGCTCCATTTTTAGAGACATTGATTATCAATAAGTTACAAAACGTAGCGTGGAAACGCAGCCAAAAAAAGTCTACGTTTCCACGCCCCCTCTTAAAAGATATCTGATTATCAATTAGTTACATTTCACCCCCGTGGCCGCGTCCCGCCACTTATCCCGCCATTTATCTCGCCACTTATCTCGCCATTTATCTCAGATACTTGCTGAAAAACCGCCAGATCTCCTCGCAGGTATCCATGTCGGCCTCTGCCCAACTGTGCTTACCGCCGACGACCTCATATAGCCGGACTTCAATTTCAGGGCCGCCCTTCCAGGCAGGCTCACCACCACAATAACGGTGAAGCACGACGGCATTGCGCCTCAACGGCAGATTTTCGGTAACCTCGTGAGTACATTTCGCCTCTACAGCCCACTTCGCAACAGCCATCGGCACAGACAGATACGCACCCCAGCCACCTTCGTTTTCAGGCTCACCGGCCCACGCGGACGTCTTGTCCGAAGTACCATGAACCTCCATGAGCGGAACCGGGCCTTTCGAATGAAGCTCCTTGTCCATCCACACAAGCGTCAGCCCCGAAATCGGTGCGACGGCAGCGAAAAAATCAGGCCTCAGATACGCCATCAGGTAGCACATCTCGCCGCCATTGGACATGCCCGTCAGAAAAGTATTGTTGCGGCTGAGATTGTATTCCTTCTGAAGATGACGCGCCAATTTACAAAGGAAATCGACATCATCCGTCTTCAATCCCGCCTGAAAAGGATAGCCGACGTTCCAGCAAGTCTTGCCTCTCGCATCCTTGGCACCCTGCGCATAGCACACCGCAAACTTCTCACGGTCAGCGACTTCACGCAAATTCTCCCCGCCCTTCATCGCACGCCCGCCATAGCCGTGCAGCACCATGACCAGAGGTGCGTCCGGAACGATTCCCTCGGGAATATAAAGCAAGTACTCGCGGTCCATTCCCCGATGCCGGAAAAAATGATGCTCCTCTGTTCTTGTCAATGCCGATGCGACAAACGAGATACTCATCGCCACGATAAAGGTCAATGACTTCCTGACGTATTTTTCAAACATAATATCTGTGTGTTTTTACCCATTCAATAATTCGTTAAATTTTTCCTTTACTTCATATTCCGCAGATTACCAAACTTTTCATACACTGTTTGAACTTAAGCCCGTGGCAGGGCAAGGGATGCGCGAATTTACTTTCCAATATCCAGTTTTAAAGCTGCCGACACGTTCCAGATATCCAGACTTTTTGAGGAATGCAATCTCGCGTTTGATTGTACCATCTGATAATCCCGTCTTTTCGCATATCCTTTCCCTACTCAGACTTTTGTCCTCAGCAAACATTTGCAAAATCAGCTCCTGTCTTTCGGTCAATTTTATTGGGCCATTTATTGGGCCATTTATTGGGCCATTTATTGGGCCATTTATTGGGCCATTTATTGGGTCATTTATTGGGTCAGGTTGAACATGTAGGGTCAATTTCACTTGCATCAGTTCCGGTTGTTCCTGAAGTTCTGGCTTGAGCCAGTGTTTTTCATTCCAAGCATTGAGAATGAGCGGAAAGCCAGAGCCAAGGTTCTCACCATAGCCAATCATTCGGAACATATTCTGCATTCGTTGGTTCCTGGCTTTTGACTCTCCACCATGATAAATCTGCTCTAACGGCAATTTCAATAGACCAGGATTGGTAAGAACGATGCGATCATCATACTTTTCAATCCTTAGCAGTCCGTTCACCATGAAATCAGCATGTATTATCATGTTTGTCACCGCCTCGCGTACCGCCTTATGCTGCGGTGTGTCGTCATTTCTAACAACACCTTCCATATTGAACGGGCGAGGCAAGTCACTTGTCAGTTTTGGCAGCACGGTCCTTATAAAGTTGAAAAGGTTGTTCTCCCATGTTCCATCATACGTAAGACGGTCGCTATATCGCTGGTCACCAATCAAATGAGACTTATCAATATAGTCCATACGCACGTTGTCAAACCTTTCCCTTACCGGCAGGCCTTTACCGAACATCAACAGACCCGCCATCGTCAATCCTTCCACTCCATCCTTGCGATTGACTGCATAACCTCCAAGTTGTTTTAGGAATTCCTTATTGTCAAGTCCATTCCAAACATGGTCCGGGTTATTTGTCTTGAACATGACACGATATCGCTCCAGGGTCGGGATGTCGATATCATCCATCGTGTAATACTCCAAAATCATTCGGTCGTTACCGGCTTCATTAGCGTCGCGGAGCATCATCTTCAATTCTTGCTCTGAACAATGATAGTCGCCTTCATGATTGCGCTTAAAGGTCCCTTTCGACAGGTTGCCATTGATGTAGATGGACGTATGGTATAATCTGCACGAGGCACGTTAATGGCAACAATTGCTTTGCCTTCGACATCTATGGTTTGAACATCATCATCTTTCAAGAGGTTTACATTAACCTTCTCCTTGTTATTGACAATATCCCACAAGTTCTTACGAATCTTATCGGCATCGTCAACTCCGATTATTTCAAATCGTTTGGATTTATCCGGCTCGTCCATGTGCTCCACCACACCCAGCAGTATTGTTCCGCCGTATGTGTTGGCGAAAGCTGAATAGGTTTCCCAAAGAGAAGTCGGCAAGCCCTTTGACGCCCTTTTGCATTCGAGCGTTACACGCTCACCACCATATAGAAGTTTATGTATATCCATGACTCTGATTTTCAACAAATTTATAAAAGCAACTATATTTCGCGATATTTCAGATGATAAATATTATTCCAGTCTTTCTCCATCTGATAAAATTCGGTCTTTCCATCAGAGAGAATACTTCTAACCGTGTCGATATCCCGCTTAGGGCAATTCATTCCGAAAAATACTCGTGAAACACATGATCCATCATCAAGTTTAATGGGAATAAAATTCTCTTTGCGATTAGGCGCAAATGATATTAAACGCACTTCGTTTTCATACTCCCAAGCATTGCATTTCTGAAGAAGGCCTATATCAGTCGTCATCTGTTCACTTTTAATTGACAAAGCATCAGGACCGTAATTTACCTTGCGAAAACGAATAACTGAATCATCATTCGTCTGACTCATGAATTTATCAGAGAATCGATACTCCAAACACATTCCGCGATGGCTATCTGCATAATGCGACCACATTAAGATATTAGATACAGGCTCCGAATCGGTCACATCAAGTTGATTATTCACGAAACAACGTATTCGAACATTTCCCATCGCTTCCAGCATAGGCTTAATATGCTTTCTTTCCTTGTCATTATTTTGATCATAGTAATCTAACCATTGAAGGTAAATGGTATCGAATGGATCATTCATTACTTTCGGATGGCTGACAGTAATTTCTTTGCTAATGATGTCCTTCAACGAATACTTGCTTATAGGCCTAAATGACAAGAGGTTGGCACAGTCGTCAGATTTAATATTGAACTGCATAGCGCAGTACCTATTATACGCATTTACAGAATCCGTGTAACGATCTGCATTTGCGTATATCTCTCCGGCTTGAGGCCATAGCCTTCTATAAAACCTATCGCCAAGCCCAATTATAATTGGTATATCATCGGCGAGGTATACCGCTCTATCTATTTCACAGACAGAGTTCTTCCATTCATTAAAATGCTTATAGTAAACAGCCTTAAAGAACGGAAGTACAAAGTCCGGCAGGCATTGATACCTATTCAGCAGATCTTCAACTGCTGAGATATCACTATGTTCCTCAAGGATTCTATCAAATTGAGTCTTAATCTTTTTCAATTCTTCAAGACCGAGATTCTCCATGTCTGAAATCATTTCGAGTTACTCTTTGTTTTTTAGGAATGAGTTCTTTAGTTTATATAGGGTGACACCTTTGTAAGAGAAATACTTAGGGCCTTTGCAGACACCCGATTTACTTACGCTGTTTTCAGGCATGTTTTCCGCTGTAAATTCTGCCAGTGTCATGGCATTGCCACCATATTCAACTTTATTGTCTTCCAGGACTGTCAGTTCCTGGCCAGTTGGAGTGTATGTGATACAATCTCCAACATTGACACCATGTTCTGTCAGGTTGAATGAACCGTAATTAGGATCGAGTGTGCTTGCATCATCGAACAACTTATCCTGAGGCATCGGCTTAATCATGGATTCGATGTAAGCGATTTCATCTGGCGACAAGTTGTATTTGGCGTAGAGTTCTTCGTCGGTCCATGGCTTTGACCAGTCTTGGAGAGGAACGAACTGAAAAACATCACGACTGGTATGTTGCGTTCTCTTTTTAATGGACACCAAATATCTGAAAAAGCGAGTTTGAATGTATGAAATAGCATTCAATGCTTCTTCCTTTGTATTAAAGCCGCCATTAAATCCAATCACAAGATACGTAACTGAACAAACAGATCCTGGCTCTCCATAGAACGGTTTTCCCAATACCACAGTATCGTTACCAGACCCGCCGGCATTTGGTATAAATATTTTATGTAGATATAGCGCCTGCTTATTTTTAGGTATGTCAGATTCTTTAATCCACCCATACCCAGATGAATCCATTTGTCTGTTGATATAGAACTTAACGCAATGTTCAGGGTCTTGAGTCTTTGAATATCCTTTCCAATTAGTACCAAGAATGCTTTCCCCTCCGACTTTAGCTGTAAAATAATCCCTAGGACTTATTAAAGATGAGAAAGAACGAGAAAGAGTATAATCTTCACCCTCAATCTTGATAATTTCGCCTAATATGCTTTCGGCGTGAGCGTCCCTTATAACAATTCCTGTTTTAAGCGAATTGAGCTTACTCTTTTTGTTTATGATACTTCCCCTCTGGTGTATAATATGTTCACAAACACCATCATAGCTTTCACTATAAAGGAAATAATTCACACCGCCTTTTATCTCCACACCAGGGAAGCACTCGCTTGCATCAAGGAAATCAGTAAGTTTAATAAAGTGATTACTATCAATCATCATATCAACCCAATCGCTACTAATCCCTTGTCCATCTTTAGTCATCCATCGACTCGGCGTAATCATAGAAATATAACTTGGGTGCAAACTCCTAGCTATTTCAATAAAATACTGATAAATAGATCCCGCATATGCGCTTGTTGATGAAAGTGCAATCTGATACGGCGGATTGCCCACCACTGCATTGAATTTCATATATTCTTCTAATTCGTCGTTGTTCCAATAATTCTTACCATCGTGCATCTTCTTGATAAACATATCACTCTGGTTTGTGATTTTGTTTATCAAGTCCTCAAAATAGCGGGCATTGACCTTTGCTCGGCGGAAACCTCTAAGCGTACGCTTGGTTATACTCTTCGCCATTTCTGTCTTACAGATGACGAAAATGTTATCTTTCAAGACATTGTCCCAAATCTGATTTTGAATATCAACAGGAACATCTGTAGCCAGCATGTGGTTGTCTCTGTAGTCCTTGAGTTTCTCCGCAAAGACACTATATGCCATATAGAGAGGATAGAGTCCCGTCTTGGAGTTAATTTCCAGTATTCTGGTATTCCTATCCTTAAAAACCGTGTCCGTAACTTCCCCGTGATCAATAAAGCGAGGTGCGACAGACTCTGTTTCCATAGCATCATCGAAGAAGACATATCCACCTATGCAGTCCCCGATATGCATATTCACGACTCTCCATGGAGTTAGCACCGTTTCCTTGTCCGGATTGCGGAAGTAAGAAAATATCCTGGACACGGCCTTCACTCTTTCCATCGGTGCGAGCTGGTCTGCTTGTCTCACAAGGTCCCTATAGTTACGTCCGACAGCATGGAACATATCAGGGTCGTAATACGGAATAAATTCTTTGAAAAGATCCTTGGTAACACCTCGCGGCATGAACTCTTCCCAGGACTGATTATCTATCAGTTCTGCAAAATTGTCGAGTGTTATATCTTGACTTTCATCTTTGAGTTCAGCGCCATACATAAGAAGAGGAAGGCGGATAGATATGCCACGAAGTATTGATATCGCCGCATCCGCATTTTTCTTTTTCTCTTTAGCGTCTTCAAGTCTTTTCCTATCCGCGTCGGTGAGTTCCGCTTTCTTTTTCTTCTTGATTCTTTCTATCTCCGCATACTGTTCATTGGTAAGCCCAGTCTTAGCCATATCCACATCGGTAGAACTATGATTGGCCTTTGTCGCGCCAATGACCTTATGGAGGCCTTGGAACTTGGCAAGAGCTTCAGCATCAAGCTTGCGCAACATCTCCTGGTTATATAGTCGCGAGTCATCGCATCCGTTCTTGGTTACCCGGCTAATATAGGCTCTTTTCAGTTGCTCAAGCATACTTTCGACATTGAAAGTAGCCATCTTTGTCCCATTATATCCGATGACAGGGCAGAAGTTCAGGAATTCCCCGAGCTTGACTCTGTCAGATTCATTTGCAGTTGTTCTCGCACTTACTCGTGCAGTATCTGCAAGTACCTTGAGAGTCCTGTCCGGGGCAAAGTCAAACACATAGCAGTTCTCTTTTCTGCGGCCATCCTTAGTCGTATAAGGGGTCTGCACGCGAAAAATGGTCTGCATATATGCCTTTGCATCAGTATTATGTGAGCCGGAAAGCATCATGACAGCCGTCCACGGCTTCACGGATACTCCTGTAGTAAGTTTACCGCACGAGAGTGTAATCGTCCTCGTATCTTCCGGATTGTCTCCCATAGCATTCTCCACAAGCGAGAGCGCATTGTCATCAGGAACATCCTCATCACCATCACCGGCAACATTGACAATCTGGAATTGACCGAAGATATCATGCTGCTGCAGAAGCGCAGAAAGGGCTTTAGCTTCCTTAACTCCCGGGAGCATCCATAGAGTGTGGCGGAAATTGTTCCTGAATTCAACCGTCGAGAACGGATAATTGCTGTCCGGATCGTATTTGACAATCAGATCAAGGAACCCTTTCACATGTTCTTCATGGACGAATTTGCCAAGCGCACCATCAGGCATTGCTCTGTGATCACGTTCAATGTCTCCAGTCCAAGTTCTGAAAAATTCCTTGAAATTAAAAGCCGCATCTTCTACGTCATCAAATCCGGCAAGAACTTTACCTAAGTCAAATGTAAAAATGTTAAGCCGAGGAAGCCCCGCATAAGGATTAGGGTCCCCGAAGTGATTCAAGTCCCAGTCTGATTTGGCTTTCTGCTCCATCACATAGTCCCAGGTAAAGATCTCATCTTCCCTATAGTCTTCGAGGAGATTGAACGGCGTTCCTGAGAGATTGAGAATATGGGTATTATCGTGTTTGAGAAGAGCGATTACATTCTGGCCAAGTTCCGTCTGTGTTCCCTCATGAGCCTCATCAATGATTACCATATCATATTTGGCGGCAAAGATAGCAGCGTTCTTATCGTACTTGCCTCCTGCCAACTGAGCGCCACGAAGGTCTTGCATTGACGCAAAATAAACATAGTGAGCCTCCGGGTTTTTCTTTGCCGCTTTTTCGAGATATTCAAAGGACTCCCCCATTTCGCGGGAACCATAAGTGTATCCATCCAGCATTCCGAAGATTTTGCCGAAGTCTTCAAACCACCCCTTATCCACGACAGGTCTATGCGTAACAATGATAGTTCTGTGGTAATGACATTCTTTCACCACCTGAAGCGCAGTCAGTGTCTTTCCAAAGCGCATTTTCGCATTCCAGAGCATCGCCTTGCCACCGCTGTTGAATTTCTTGATGGTCTTGTCGATGGCTTCTTGCTGCTCCGGACGGAATACTATAGTTTCATGTATCGGAACGATTTCACTTGAACTGATAGCGCTGCGGCCTTCCTTGACAGCTTGAATTGCTTTCAATGCAGTCTCCACACTACATTCAAACCATTCTGTCCCCTGGCTCTGCGTGCTGAAACTATGCCGCTTTATTCCGGAACGCAGCAGAACATTGTGAACTTCCTTGTCATTGAATGTCGTGAACACTCCACCCCTGATAGATAAGGTCAATTCCGTATGTTCAAGTTTATAGCTGATGCCTGCAGTCCGTGTATATTGGTCTATTCTTTTACGAGCTGCATTGTTTAATTCTTTGCAGTTGGGCGGCAGTAATGAATCTGTGGATTCCTCAAGTGTTGCCTCACCAATCTTCACACAGCCTCTGTGGGCGCTGTCGTTGATGGTGAAAATATAGATTAACTTAGCGTTTAGTGTTGAATAATACTGCATAAGTTACTTGTTTAAAAGGTCTATAAATCTTACAGTCTTTCCCTTCTCCCAATCCTTCAGTATGCAATATGTGCCGTTGTGCTTGGTGATATCCCCTTTTTCACAACCTGTGCATTTAGTGATAGTTTTCTTGCTTTCTCCAATCAGATTAAACTCCTCTTGTACTTCTTCATAACAACTTCCGGGTATCACACCCTTCAGTCCGTCCATCTGCCAGAGATTCCATGATATAATCTCAGCAATCTTTTCCCCCTGAAGTTGAGTCGGCGTCTTGCCGAACTTTTCTTTGTAATAATCAAAGAAGGTGTATAGCATAGCCTCGCGTGCAAGTAAAATATTATCGCCTTGCCATTCGAAGCCATAAGTATTCTGGTATGCGATTGTAGCCCATTTAATCCATTCGCGCACATTGTCGACATTTTCGCTGACAACGCGCAGCTTCCTATCGAGAATACCAATGCGTTCTTTGATTGGAATATCCATTCCCGAGACGACTCCATACCGACTGACTAGATATGGCGCTTCCCCACAAGCCATTTCCAGCCTGGTGTCTTTCACATAATCCTGCCATGTTTTTCCGTCCGGGGTCGGAAATGGAATTATTCCTGCTACACTTTCCCAAGTATTATCGTCGTTTTCAATATTGAACGGTGACGTTCCAGAAAACCAGGCCGCATCTATGAGATTATTCTGTTTGTTGCAAATCCATGCTGGAGTGAATACTTCTGCTTTGTCTCTGGAGCGGTATTCTTGTTCCGCTTTGGATTTATTGACTCTTGGGCGCAGCAACATGCCATTTTCTCCAGTAATGCGCTCAATATTTATCTCATCCCACTCTTGATAACCTTGCCCCATAGGCGCATAATTATCTGTCGCCCACATAATATTATGGACCTTCTCCTTCGTCGTCTTTGTCCGATCAATCAGGAGGAGTTCCATTAGTTTATGATCTTCGTTATATATTACATTTTCTTTTATATCAGAATTTTCGCTCATCTTGAAAAACTAATGATTCGTTCTTTTACAAAAATAACGATTTTTCAACACTTTCCGTAAAATTAGTCCGGTATTATATGCAACCTCATGCAATCATATTATCCGAGAAGATCTGTATATGGCATTACAAATTGTCCATAGAAAAACGTTTTAATACGGACAAGTCGCTAAATAGCAACAACTTCTCCGGAAAACATGGCGGTTTTCCGGAGAAGTCGGGTAATAGTCGGCATTGTCAATGTTCTGACAAAGGTTTGATTCCTATCTGTAGAAAGTGTACGTGATCGTGCCCCGCTGAATCATGACGTCATAGTTGCTACTGAAGTCGGTTTTGAGTGCCGCTTTCTTGCAGGCTTCGATTACCTCCTCATCTGTGATCGTAGAAGCCGAATTCAACTTGGCAGACTTTACTTGACCCCACTTGTCTATTGCGATATCAAGTTTTACAATTCCTTCAGCATTTCCACGCACATCAGGGTCTTCGACACGGAAACTGACATATCTGTCCTCCATCCGATAAGAAGACTTCACCTGAATCATCAACGCCTCTTTAGCATTGGCCTTCTTGCCGGCGCGATATTCTTTGTGTGCGTCTGTGATGAGTTCATCCATAAATGCAGATATGCTTGAAGCTGCCGATATCGTATTCTGCTCTGCTGCGGATGTGGTCATCGTCGACCCGACGAGCAGCGAATCCAGAGCCTCATGCAAAATCGCGTTTTCTTCCTTAACCTGCTGGACATCACTATAGGCCTTATATGTGAAATATCCGAAGCAAAGGCAAAGCAGTAAAGTCAAGAACTGCAAGAATTTTCCGTTTCCCATGGCTGTTGTCTATTAGTTTGTCAGTGAATCCTAAAGATAGACATTTCGTCTGTTTATTGCAAATCGGTTCCACAGAAGGAGCGCCTGATTCCGGAACAGGAATGAAAAGGTCATTTCAGTCAGCCCATACGTTACTCATCACAAGCGACATTATGTCATTCAGAGACAACAATTATCGTGACTCGCTGAGCAAATTCCGACGGATCCTTTCCTATGTCGCCGAGCGGCTGGCGATATGCCAGACTGCAATCTATGCCCTTCTTGCTCAGGTGACTGATAACGCTGTCAATGCGTAATTCACTGAGCTTCAAGTTATATCGACTATCCCCACGTGCAGAAGCCTCTCCTATAACAAACAACTCGTAGCCCTCCGTTGACTTTATCCTCTTTGCGAAATCATCGAGTTCAGTCTTAGCCTGCTGGCGTAACTTGCTGCTGTCGAAATCAAACATAACACAGATATTGCCGATGGTGTCACGTGACATTTCCGGCTTCTCTTCCACTTGCGTCTTGAGCTCCTCATTCTCCTTTTTGAGACCCTCCAATTGTGACTTGAGCTTTTCGATTTCATGCTGCGACTCTGCAAGTTCATCTTTCAGGTCGCTCATCGAGTCCTCGCACTCGTCTTTCAGCACCTCATTCATGTCCCTCATGGCGGCCAGGGCATTCTCGGATTCACGTAACCTGCTGGCCTTGCTCTTGTATCCGGACTTTCCGCCGAGAAGATTCAGCCTCACGACCATGGACACGGTGCCGATTCCCTTAGGGGCATTATCGCACTTGAAGAGCCGCTTGTAATTGCCTTGCAATCCCAATGTTACGATAGGGGTCACGTCGAATTCCGCGGAAACCAGCATTGGAACATATCCTGAATTATAGTTGTGGCGGGTGTTTTCGGCCTTGAGCCAGATGTCGGTAGTCTCCTTGTACTTTTCTTTCCATCGCTCATTGCCCATGGCGATGTTATAGGTGTTGCCTTTGGCGAAGAGCCAGCCGAAACCCGCTCCCGCGTAGAGGTTGAAACGCTTGTCCGTCCGGTTTTTCCAGATTTCCATCACGTTGAACTCCAGCGTAAGGTCGGTGGCATGGTAATGTGTCCACATCTTGGTATATGCGAGTCCGCCGGTTTTCTCAAGAAGAAGCCTGTCCCCTGCCGGCGTACCGTCTATGTCCGGAATTATTTCTCCGGAGAAATCCCCCGAGAGGTCCCCTGTGTGGGTGCCGTCAGTGTCAATGGCGCCATCCCCGGCAGGAGTATCCAATGGCTGCAACTTATTGAACCTCAATTCTCTGGCATATTTGGAAAAGTCATAGTTCAGGCCGAGCCGGATCCATGGGCGTAAGTTGAAGGACACGCCGGCCCCGATTTCCGGAGAAACGCTTGTCCATGGAGCTGCATTCACATTCGAAATGCCGATACCATGCGACGTCGTGGCGCCGGCTTCTCCATACAGACTCCAGGTGCAAGTGCGATAAGTCCCGCTGCCGCGCTCCTGAGCCCCGATATCAATGAGGGGCACGAACAGGATCGCTGTCAATGTCAATGTTAGTAATCTTTTCATAATCAAGCATTTAGCGGTTACTCATCTTTCACGAATATAAAGTCTACACTTTTAACTTTATCTCCGGGAAGTTGGCCATTTGCCAGACCTCTGTAGCCCCAGACGCCGGTTCTTCCTTTCTCGGCTTCGAAATAATGCTCGTATGTGATTACGTTGGAATAATCATTAAACAGGTCTTTATTCGGCATTGACTCCGGCTTGACTTTGATTCCGGCTGTCTTATCTCCCTTATCTACGATGAAATAGGCATATCCGCTTTTATATACTTTTTTTATCAGGTAGCAGTTGTACTCGCCGACGGACCTGTAGCGTGGAGCGCCGCTGTTCCATTCGAGGTCAATCGCAAGGAACAAATCGCTCGCACCTCTTACGCAGTTGAAAATTCCGCCTTCCGTAATGGCCGGTCCATAGAAACTCGTAGACTCACTTCCGCTAAATGGATATTTGCCTGACGCTTGATGATACCAGAACTTATATCGTGCAGGCAATGATATCGGTATCAAATCCATAAGGGCCCTTACGACCTTATAATTTTCGAAATTCTTGTTCCAGAACAATGAGTGGACCAGCAGATAGTCATCGCCGACCTCCAACAGTTCATCTTTTGTGAATTTATACGAAGACATACTGTTCAATGCCGTAAGTATGAGGTCTTGTTTGGCATTGATGTCCACAATTCCCTTGTTGATTGCTTTGTTGATGGCGTCAAGCTTGGTTTTCATGGTATCGTTTCCTGTTTCGAGCGCCCCCTTGATGGCGTCGAGTTTTTCTTCGGTGCTTTCTTTGATTTTCCCAAGTCGGTCAAGCAGCTTTTCGAACAATTCCTCGTATTTGATAACCCCGTTTTCATAGGCTTTCTTCAGGATGTCCGCCTGTTCGGTGATGGTCAATGTCTGATTTTCGAGTGCATCATTGATGATCTTCAACTTTTCGGCAAGGGTCAATGTATTATCCTCAATCGCCTGGACGACTTCTGAATAATCATTGGTAACGGTGGTGGTGAAATTGATGTTCGGTGCGTCGTACTCGCACGAAACGGCAGATGCCAATAAAGAACATACTGCAAGGACAATAAAGAATCGTTTCATAATATCAGTTGTTTGTTAGCAAGTGATTTAAACTGCATTTAAAAAATGCTCTGTACAAAGAAAGTACAAAACATTCTTTTCGGGCCGATTCCCGATGAAAAATAGCGTTTCAATTGTCAGAATCACACATCTTTGTCGTTTAGGCTATTTTTTTTCGCCGCCGCATCAACTGGATTTCCGCCATCTGGCAGGCGTACATCCGGCGTTTTCCTTGAAGATGCGGATGAAATGACTCGGCGACAAAAAGCCGGATCTTTCTGAAATGTCGGCAAGCGTCAGTTTCGGATATTGCACGAGCAGGCGTTTCGCATAGTCAATGCGGAGCCCTGTAATCCAGTCACGGAATGACACTCCGTACGTGGCATTTATGAACTCGGAGAGATAGGTACGATTGGTATGAAACTGCTCTGACAAATCTTTTATGGTAAGTCCTGTCCGGACGTAACCATCAGCATTGACCCAACCCGCGATTCTTTCCGCGATTTCGGCATGGTAGGACGGCGCATCTTGCATCGGCTCCGCCTCAAAATGATCCAGCTCTTCATTGACCTCCATTGCATTTTCCACCTGCTCGTAAAACAGCATATAGTTCAGATAACAAAGGAAGAGATAGATGTAGAACGGGATTGACATCAGAATCCAGACATAGACGTATCTGTCGGGCAGGAACGTCAGCAGTCCGCAGCCCACTCCGAATATTACGGCCCAATAAGTAAAAACGGAAAGCCACTTGATATAGGCCCCGATGTCGTCCGCATGGGTTTCGTTGAAAATGCGGATAACCCTGTGATAGGTCCGCAGCAGCCGCCATGTCAGGAACAGCCCATATACGACCAGCCACACAGCCAAGGCCAATATCGCCACTGTCTGAGCCGTCCCTTCCGGCAACAGTTTCAGGACAATGCAGGAACTCGCGGAGTACAGCACCCACAATGACATATGTGCCAATAACCTGCGCCGGGTGATATATTTGCGGTCAAGCAATGTGGTTAGGGCCGAGCTGAACAGCCAGTAGCACAGGAAATAAGTGGACAGGTTCATCAGGATGGCGGCATCGGCGTCATTGAAACGGACTTTCATAAAGAAATGCACCGAATAATTGGCCGCGAGCAACAGCATTGCCGCTCCCATTATGCGTCGGGAGCGCAGAAAATTGTCAAAAATCGCCTTTTCCGGAGTTCTGGCAAACAAAAAGTAGAAGCCGAAAAACAACATCAACGGCAGCGCGGCACAAAGGGAATAGTTGTATATAGGGTCCATTGGGCTTTCATATATTTACGCCCCCTAAGTTACAAAAAATCATTTTACCTGAGAATCGAAATAAATGGAATTCAATCACCTGCGAGTAACTTTTACGTTGGTGGCGCCTTCTGATTTCCGGAATACTTACTTAAGGACATGCGCTTTACCGGCATTGAGGAAGTCATTGGGGAGAAACAGGCTTTGGAAATCCCTGAAAATAGTTTACCTTTGTCTGTAGTTTAGGGGGCTTCTTCCGGGCTACGCCCTCCAGTCAACCCCTGAACGGGACAAGACCTGGGGAAATAACCAGAAACAGGGATAAGGACGACAGTTAACCTTTACTAGTAACAACGTTAAACCTGAGTCAACTTCTATCAAGGATAAACTCTAATCCAAGTCAACCTAAATCCAGAAATGACAAACTGTTGAAAATATCGAAAATGAGGTTCCAGGAATCAAATCATCAATCTGTTCGGGAAAGGGATATGCAATTTTTTGCACTTTACAAACTCTACTATCAAGATTTGTATGCTTATGGAGTGAGCTTGGGGTTCAATGCAGAAGATGTGAAAGATGCAATTCAAGAAGTGCATTTAAGATTATATTTCAAAGAGAACTTTTGTATTGATGAGAAGAAAATAAAGTTTTATTTGCTGCGTTCAGTCAGGAATCAGTTGATTGATTGGGCGCGTACAAAGAAAGATGTTGTTACTATAGGAGAAGAGGAAAGACGCTTTAAATTGTCCGTATCTGTTGAAGAAAGCTTTATTTCTGATGAAGAAGACTTATTGCTGAAAAAGAGGGTGAATAGAATACTTGACTTGCTGACAGATCATCAGCGGGAAATAGTCTATTTACGTTTTATAGAGGAAATGCCTTATGAAGAGATTGCGGTAATGCTGGATATGAAAATTCAAACGGTGCGTGGTCAAGTCTTTAAAGCAATGGAGAAACTGAGAAAACTGGATTCAACAAATTATTTTCTGTTTTTTCTTGCCTTGTATCTATATGGCATGACTACTTTTAAATGATTGGAAATGAATATTGTAAATAGAAGCAGGGAATGTGAACTTATAATTTCCTGCTTTTTTTATTTATTTTTTCAGGAAAAAAGGAGATGAAAAACATACGAATCTCGTATATGCAATAAACAAATTTTTAATTGACTCAAAGAATGAAAGAGTATTCATCATATACTACAAGCGACTTTTTGAACGATGATTTATTCCTTTTATGGTTTTATTCCCAGGAAGGAGATTATTATCGAAAAATCATAGCAGAGTATCCCGATCGTGAGCCGTATTTAAAAGAAGCGATGGAGAGACTGGCGATGTTGAAGTGGGAAAAAGCGTCTTTACCCCAAGAAGAAGTGGACGATGCTTGTTTGAAACTGGAACAAGCCATTCAGAATCGGAAAATGTCTCAACGCAAACATAAGATAGGTTGGTGGAGCGCTTCAGCTGCGGCAGCTGTTCTTCTTCTGTTCGTTTCCTTAGAGGGTATTTGGAAAACTGCTCCGGCAGTTGACTATCTGGCATCGCTGCAGGTGAGCGACTCTGTGTTGACAAGTAGCAAAATACAGCTTTTTGTTGACGATCAGTTGAAAGAAACTTTTGAAAGCGACCCGGATTTGACCTATAATCAAATGGCGGATGCTACTGAAGGAGAGCTTAATAAATTAGTTGTTTCGTATGGCAAACGGGCCCATGTCACTCTTTGCGACGGCACGAAAATATGGGCGAATGCAGGAACAGTGCTTTTGTTTCCGACACGTTTTGAAGATAAGAAACGTGAAATATACGTGGATGGAGAAATATATATTGATGTGACTCCTAATCCGAAGAAACCTTTTATTGTTAAAACATCGGATATGGGAATAAAAGTGTTGGGAACATCTTTCTATGTTTCGGCATATCGGAAGGATGCAGAGAAAAGTATTGTGCTGGTTACGGGTAAAGTGGAAGTGGCCGCGTCTAATGGAGAAACTGTGCGCATTTTGCCTAATGACCGGTTCAGACAAACAGCTGATAAATATGTTGTAGACAAAGTGAATGTGGAAGATTATGGATCGTGGAAAGATGGACAATTATCATTTAGAAACACAGAACTTAGTGGAATACTCAAACAGCTGTCCAGATACTACAATGTGAGAATTGTTTATGATAAACAACAACAAATCACATGTAGCGGAAAGTTGGACTTGGATGATACAGTCGAACAACTATTGAATACTATCACAGAAACGGCTCCTGTGGTAATAAATAAAGAAAATGATACTTATAAAGTGACACTAAAGAAAAGTAGCCTATGATTAATATATGAAAACCTCCAATTAGTTTATCCTTTTAAGAGAGAGGATATAGACCATTTTATTCGTAATAGAATATCCTTAAAATATTGAAGTATAATTTTAATTTTTAACCACATGATTGAAAAAGATGAAAAAAAAGAATCACACTTACCAAGTGTGAGAGGGGCCTTTATAAGCTTTTTTCTAGCATTGGGTGTGTTTCTGCTATCCGCCTTTCCTGTTGAATTGTATGCACAGAAGAAAACAATAACTCTGGACTATAAAGTGTTGGGGCTGGTGGATCTTTTTAAGAAAATAGAAGAAAAAAGTGATTATGTCTTTTTCTACTATGACGAGCTGATTGATAAAGATGTGAAAGTTCCTGCCCGTTTCAAGAATATGACGGTAGAGCAGATTCTGGATAAAGTTTTTGCAAACACGGATCTTACCTATAGCATTAACAAAAAGCAGATAACCATTAACAAGAAGGTATCGAAGCAGGAGAAAACTAAAAAAGAAGATCAAAGTCACATTGTAAAAGAAGTGGTGCTCGATCAGGCTCACGAACCGTTGCCCGGAGTAAGTATTATGGTGCAAGGTACAGATATCGGAACTATCAGTGATTTTAATGGAGTTTATTCCATTGATGTGCCTTCAAATGATTCGCAGATTATTTTCTCTTATATAGGTTTTACTCCTATAACCTATTCAGCGAAAGAGACGAATAAACTGTCAGAAGTGGTGTTGGTTGAAGATACAAAAACAATTGATGAAGTGGTTGTTGTCGGATATTCGACTCGTACGCGGGAGAAATTAATCAGTTCCGTTTCGACTATAAATAATCAGGAACTGATAAATTCTTCAGTCCCCAATTTGGAGAATGCGTTGACAGGACGTGTGTCCGGAGTCTTTTCCCGTCAGACAAGTGGCGAGCCGGGTTCAGATGGAGCAGATTTAAAGATTCGCGGTTTCGGTTCGGCTTTGGTGGTAGTAGATGGCATTCCGGGAAGAAATTATAGTGACATTGATCCTTCCGAAATTGAATCTATTTCTATATTGAAAGATGCATCGGCTGCCGCTGTTTATGGAATGCAGGGAGCAAATGGAGTTATCCTTGTAACAACCAGGAGAGGTGGAAAAAACAAAAAGACGACATTGGATGTCAATACGAACTTCGGATTGCAAATGCCGCATAACTATCCAAGGCCTGCATCAACCATGTTGTGGCAAACTTTAGTCGGTGAATATTATGCTAACACTAAATTGATTAATGATAAGAATGCGGTGATTACATCCGCTGATATGGCTGCACGTGACTATGCTTATAACACAAATTGGTATGAGGAAATGATAAAGAATGCTCCAATCACGCAGTCCAATATCAACATTTCGGGAGGTTCAGATAAAGTCAGTTATTTTATTTCAGCCGGCCATTTATATCAAGGAGGTATTTGGAGAACAGATTCTACTGGTAAAAATCGTTTCAATTTCCGTAGTAATCTGGATGCGGATATATTGAGAAACTTGAAGTTATCTGTCGGCGTGGGAGCTGTCATTAACATCCTGAATTACCCGGGGAGCGCGTCGTATGAGATTGCCCGCAATATTAAATATATGGCTCCGAATATACCTGTAAAGTGGCCTGAACATGACGATTATTATGCATTTGGCGGGGAAGGCACGGTGAATCCGATGGCCTTGGCGGATAAAAAGGCATCCGGGTATTCCAAGAAAATAGAAAGGAATCTGAATGTGGATTTTTCTTTGGAATATAAAGTTCCCTTTGTAGAGGGACTCTCTTTGAAGGCTGCGGTGGGATATACGCAATCTGATTTGTGGAGTAAGAACTGGAATATGAATATCGTTTATATGGGTTATAGGGAAGATGCGCGGGAATATTACGAGAGCGCTTCAGCGTCCAATGCCAATAAAGCAAATTTGAGTTTGGAAGATGGGTTTTCCTATAATGTAACCGGACAGGGATTCATCAATTATATCCGTTCCTTTGGAAATCATAATATAAATAGTGGGTTAGTTTTTGAGCTCTCGGATGCAGAAAACCGTGCCACTTTTACGTCTCGTGGAGAATTTCCTTCTACCGTGTTGGATATGATGGCAGGCGGCATTGCCAATAAGCAAGTGACAAATGGTGAAGTTTTCCGTAAATACAGAACGGCTTCTTTCATTGGTCGTTTCTCTTACGATTATCTTTCCAAGTATTTCATTGATTTCAACTTCCGATATGATGGCGCCCAGTATTTTGCTGATAAGTGGGGTTTCTTTCCCTCTGCCTCTATTGGTTGGATGCTGACAAACGAAAAGTTTATGAACTCTTTGAAAAAAGTATTGAATGAGTTTAAAATTCGTGCCTCTTGGGGAAAATTGGGCGATTTGTCGGATGCCAGTCGGTATTATGCTACTAGTGAGCAATACTATTTTCAAAGCGGATACCAGTATCCGGGTACTCCGATGAATTTTGGCGACCGCACCATTTATGGATTAAATCCCACTTTGAATTCCAATCCGGATTTTACATGGGCTACCTCGTCAATGATAAATGCGGGAGTTGATTTTAAGTTGTGGAAGGGTATGCTTGGCGGATCGATGGATGTATTCTATCGTCAGCGCAATGGACTTCCTGCGCAGAAGGCCAATGATAATGCCGGTGCATTAGCCACTTGGTATAACTTGGACCATGACAATACCCGTGGTTTTGAGCTTTCACTAAATCATCAGCATAAAATAGGAAAAGTCAACTATTTTGTCGGAGGGAATGTGTCGTGGTCCAGAACCAAGAAAGGCAATATTGAACACGGACGATTCACAAGCGGTTATGACGAATGGAAGTGGAACACCGAAGGGCATTGGAACAATGTACGTTGGGGATATAACTGCATTGGACATTATCAGTCGTATGAAGAAATAGCTAATGCACCAATGCATAACAACTCGAATAATAACAGTGTCATATTACCGGGTGACTTGAAGTACGAAGACTGGAATGGCGATGGCTATATTGACAACTATGACCAACGTCCTATCGGAAGAAATGCCTATCCTGAGTTGGTATATGGTATTAATCTGGGACTTTCTTGGAAAGGTCTTGCTTTCTCTATGTTCTGGCAGGGAGGAGCATTGTCCAACTTCCAGATAGGCGCTTTCGATATGGACGCGTTTAAGGAAGGAGCTACCAACCTGAACACCTGGGAATATTTCAAGGATCGTTGGCATCGTGCCGATTATACAGATCCGAATTCAGAATGGATACCCGGATATTTCCCTGCAGTCCGAGATTTTACATCAGTAACAATCAATCGTCTGGGTTCTAATTTTTGGATGTGGAACGGAAGTTACATCCGCCTGAAAAATGTGGAATTGGGATATACTTTGCCACAACGGATTACACAGAAGGCTAATATCAAACAGTTGAAGATTTATACGAATTTTTATAACTGCCTGACTTTCTCTTCGCAGAAATTCTTTGATCCGGAACAACCTGAAGGTCAGTTTTCGTTTGCCAGCTATCCGCAAATCATGTCATTTAATGTAGGTGTAAATCTTAAATTCTAAATAGGCCATGAAAGTAAAATCTATCATATATATGGTATTGGCATTGGGCTTGTGCTGCGGATGTAGCGACTGGCTTACTGTCGATTCGAAAATAATTCTTACTGAAGAGGACATTGCTGAATATCCCGAACTGGCAGAAGCACAGTTCTTATCCAATTATGCAGAATTACGTAAATCAATCCATTGTATCGGTGATGGAGCAATGTCGTACAGGCAACATCATCTAGATGCTTTTACCGATGATGGCGCGAGCAATATTACGTATGAAAATGGGGTTATGAGAAATAACACTCCGGGGACGGTTTTCGGAGGAGTCTTTTCTCAAAGCAGAGGTGAAGTGTTTGAGGCAGTATGGAATTATAAGGCAATCAACACTGTGAATAAGTTTATCGCCAATTATAAGAATTCGGACAACGAAGGGGTGTTGAGTACAGTTGGAGAGGCCTATTTTATTCGAGCTTATCTGTATTTTGAGATGGTGAAACGATATGGTGGTGTGCCTTTGTACTCAAGCCCGTTGGATGATGTGGGTTCTATCAACAATCGTTCAACAGAAGAAAAATCCTGGGATTACATAAAAGATAATTTGGACTCGGCTATCGTATTACTTCCGAAAGTGCAGCGCATTGCATCAGAAGATCGTGACCGTGCCAATCGGTATACAGCATTGGCATTAAAGTCAAGGGCTATGCTGTATGCAGGGACTATTGCCAAGTATGGAAAAGTTTCCAACAATAGTCTTCAGGGAATTCGTAAAGAAATGGCGAAAACCTATTTGTTGGAAGCAGCAAAAGCAGCAAAGGAAATCGTTGATGCAGGCAAGTATTCGCTCTCTTCTGAATTTGGCGATTTGTTTAATGGAAAAGATGAAAACAATAATGAGATAATTTTCCGTTTTGCCAACGTTGCCAAGACAGGAGTGGTTGTATATGAGGATTACTGGTATCAATCTTATCGTATCAAACGGTCCGGTTACTGTGCCTTTATGGTTCCTTCTTTAGACGTTGTCGAACAATTTGAAACTTTAGACGGCAAGATTCAGCCATTGGACTATGCGGCTTCAAAGAATAATCCCGAAGATTTTTTTGCAAACCGCGATAAACGTCTGGATGCTACTGTCATTTATCCTGGCGGAGAGTTCTTGGGTGAACGTTTCTCTATCTATCGAAAAACACAGGTAAAAAGGGCAGATGGAACTACTGACGAATATTCTTATGAAAAATTTGAAGATTGGATGGGAGCGGAGAAAGTGCCCGGTCACGAAAAATACATGAAAAGTGGAGAAGATGGCATTTTCTTGAATATTTCTGCAGCAGGAACTACCAACTGGGGATTTTTTCTGAAAAAGACACTGTATGGAGTGAAGAAGTTGGATGATTATCTTATACAGGAAAACGAGCAGGATGCTGTCGTTATTCGCTATGGCGAGGTTATTCTGAATTTGGCTGAAGCTGCTGTTGAACTTTCAACTTATGGAATAAATGACTATTTGGCAATTGCTCAAGACTCTTTTGACCAATTGCGCAGCATACATGGAGGATTGCCTGCCAAAACTATGGACTTGGAGGTTGTACGGCATGAACGCCGAATAGACTTGATGTATGAAGGATTCCGTTATTGGGATTTGAAGCGTTGGCGTATTGGGGAAGAAAAGATGCACAATAAGACGTTGAAAGCTCTCTATCCTATTCTTCATATCGATGAAACAACTTCTCCTGCCTCCGTTTATTATACGATAGAAAAAGTGGAAGCACCGGATTTGGCTACGAGAGTGAAATGGTTTGAGGAAAGAGACTATTATTGTCCGCTTCCTTTAAGCAAAAGCCCTGGCATTGTGCAGAATGATGGTTGGAACTAATAACTTTAAAATTAAAAGAAAAGAATATGAAAAGGACTAGATCAATAAATGTTAAAATGCTACTTTTAGCAGTATTGACACTGAATTTGTCAGGATGTGGACTTGACGAACGTTTGGATGACTTGACCGGTGGTTACGAAGGCGCTTTTATTGACAAGCTGACTGGAGAAAAGGTTGCTACCGAATACTATGGGGCTAAATTAAAGTTACTGGATTTGGAGTATGGAGACGTAGCGATTCCTTTGGAGTACAACACACTTCCTGATGGAACATATCGCAATACAAAGGTATATCCTTCACGCTATAAAGTGTGGGCGAACGGACCATTCTTTGAATTGGATACCCTTTATGGTGACATTCGTAACTTTAAGAAAATGGACTTGACCGTTACCCCAAATGTAACATTAAAAATCAAGAAAACGGAACTGTTGTATGGCATAACAGCGAATGTCACATTTACTTATCAGGTCAATGACGAACGTTCCAAAACTCAGGAAATAGGATTGGTATATGGTAAAGAAAAGTATCCTGGGCAACGCACGGCTATGAATGAGGGCGAAAGTGGATCTCATACTTACAAACGGATAAAGAAGAATTTGACTGAATTGTCGGGAGAATTTACCGAGACTCTGTTCTTGAACCCTAACAGCGCGTATTATCTAAGAGCTTTGGGACGTACGGAATCAGCCGGAGATTATTGGAATTATTCAGAACAGACTGTAATCAATACGACAGATGTTGATTTGTCTTCCTTACCGATTAATGCCGCTATCGGAGTAAGCAGTGCCACTTCCGCTATTTTGCAGTGGGCATTTCCTCCTGTTGTTGACGAGATACAGGTTTCTTATACGGATCGGGACGGTGAAAAAGTGGTAGACAGATTTAAACCTGGGGATTATTCGTATGTTGCCAATTTGCCTCATAATCAAAAGAGTGCAATCAAAGTACAACTTTTGGCAAAAGGAGTTTCTGGCCCTGAGCAGACAATTGAAGTACAGACTAAGGCATTGACGGATAAATATGTACCTGCTGCAAATACTCGTCCGGAGAATGTTCCATTCTTTAATGATGTGGAATTCAAGAAATCATTATCCGGTGAATGGGCACTGATATACGGTCCTATAGTTGGTGAAGACTGGTCCACTACCGATTTGCGCTTTGAGTATTTTGACTGGTGGAATACCTGGTTGATAGTATATGCTGACCGTCTGCCGAATTGTCAAGACATAGAAAACTTCAAATCATTGACTATTCAGGGAGAAATACAAACGTTGGTCGATATTTTACCTTTTGTTAATCTGGAAACACTTTCTATCATAAAGGGGAAAGGCTTCTCGGTGGACAAAACTATCAATCCGAATGTTGATCTGACAGTCTTGAAGAAGCTAAAGAAACTTAATACCGTTATTATAGGACCGGACGTGCCACTTACTAAAAAGAATTTTGATGATGCCGGGCTTACACATCTGACGATTACCCATGGCGAATAGTAAGTTCTAAAAGTATGAGTAAGGCTAAATATTTATTTCTGCTGACGTTGGTCGTATTGTGTTCCTCATGCAAAGCAAGCACTGAAGACGAAAAGGCGATGCAACAGATGGTAGAACGTTTGTTCCCGGAGCATGCGTCCCAATTTAGTTTTGAACAATCAGAAAAGATAGCTACAAAGGATTGGTATGAAATAGAAACTAAAGGAGGAACGGTACAAATACGTGGGAATAATGCAAATTCTATGGCTGTAGGGTTGAACTATTATTTGAATCATTGCTGCCTTACGTCTGTTTCCTGGTATGTGAATGATGCGGTGGAGATGCCGGAAGTATTACCGATGCTGCCCCAAAAAATAACTTCAACTGCCCGTTGCGAGAACCGTTTCTTTCTTAATTACTGCACGTTCGGTTATACAATGCCGTGGTGGACATGGAAAGATTGGGAACGGTTGATTGACTGGATGGCTTTAAATGGAGTCAACATGCCTTTGGCAATCACGGGACAAGAATCAGTTTGGTATCGTGTATGGACAAAATTTGGATTGACAGATGAGGAGATAAGGAACTATTTCACGGGACCGGCTCACTTGCCTTGGCATCGTATGTCTAACCTGGATTATTGGCAGGGACCTTTGCCTAAGGAATGGTTGGATACACAAGAGGCACTGCAGAAACAAATCGTTGCCCGTGAACGTCAGTTTAATATGCGTCCCATACTTCCGGCATTTGCCGGGCACGTACCATCGGAACTTAAAAGAATTTATCCGGAAGCCAAGATTAGCCGGATGAGTTCTTGGGGAGGTTTTGAGGACGAATACAGAAGTCATTTCCTGGATCCGCTTGATCCGTTGTTCGCAACTATACAGAAAGAGTTTCTGGAAGAGCAGACCAAGTTGTTCGGGACCGATAATATTTATGGGGCAGACCCTTTTAATGAAGTGGCTCCTCCAAGTTGGGAACCGGAGTTTTTAGCCAATTGTTCAAAGCATATTTATCAGTCTATAACTCAGGTTGATCCGGATGCCACTTGGCTACAAATGACATGGTTATTCTATATTGACCGACATTTGTGGACAAACGAACGGGTAGAAGCTTTTCTGAAAGCAGTGCCTCAAGATAAACTATTGTTGCTGGACTATTATTGTGAGAATACTGAAGTTTGGAAACAAACAGACCGCTATTTCGGCCAGCCGTATTTATGGTGCTATTTAGGGAATTTTGGGGGAAATACAATGCTTGCCGGAAACACAAAAGAAGTGGGGAAACGAATCGAGAACGTGTATGCCAACGGTGGAGAAAACTTCTCTGGATTGGGTTCTACTTTGGAGGGGTTTGATGTAAATCCTTTTATGTATGAATATGTTTTCAGTAAAGCATGGGATTGTAATCTTCCGGATTCTGTATGGATAGACCAACTGGCAGACAGACGGACTGGTCTGAAAAATCAACAAATTCGTCGGGCGTGGAGAGTACTTTATGACAGTGTTTATACCGCACCGGCTGCTTTGGGACAGGGGACATTGATGAATGCACGTCCTTGTTTAAAAGGAAATGGCAATTGGACGACTACTCCGACGATAGCGTATTCTAATGAAACGCTGTTTGAGGTGTGGGAGATGTTGTTAAAAGCTGGCGGACATCGGAATTCTGCTTATGAGTATGATGTTGTCAACATCGGAAGGCAAGTGCTTGGCAATCATTTCATGAAGCTTCGCGATGAATTTGCGGAAGCTTATTCCCGGAAGCAATTGGCGTTGTTGGAGCAAAAAGGCGCTGAAATGAAACAATTGCTGCATGATGTGGATGCTTTGCTAAGTACCCAATCTTCTTTTTTATTGGGGAAATGGATTGGAGACGCCCGTTCATTGGGTGCGGACGAAGCTTCTAAAAACTATTACGAAGAAAATGCCCGTAATATCGTTTCAACCTGGGGAGATAAGGATCAGAGTTTAAATGATTACGCAAATCGTACTTGGGGAGGTCTGGTTTCGGGATATTATGCGCCTCGTTGGGAGATGTTTATAGATGAAGTTGTCCGCTCTGTTTCTAACCGGCAGCCGTTTAATTCTGATGCTTTTCATCAAAGAGTGACACAATTTGAAATTGACTGGGTCAAGTCGCATGAACGTTATCCTTCCGAGCCTGTTGGCAATGCCGTTGAGATTGCTACTTTATTAATGAATAAATATAAGGGTTCAATTTTAAAAGAAAAACACAATGAGAATAATTAATTATGTTGTAAGTATAATCATCACTCTTTCTGCATTGGCTGTCACTAGCGGGTGCAAAGATTTGGAAGTTGTTGATGACGGATTTCTGACAACAATGGCCAAAGCCTCTGATGTAGAGTTAAATAAGGTTGCCTATTGGCCAGGAGACCCGGTTAGTTGCTCTTTTACTTTGAAAAATGAAACGAGCTATCCAATGGATATTCATGAAGTAAAAGTGGTAATCCAAAATATGGATGATGGAGGTCGTGTATTAGCTGAAAAGTCCGTTGCTTCCAATATTCAAATAGGATCGGGGCAATCTGTTCCGGTGGATGCCGGAACATTGTATACTCTTCCGGCCACATTAAAACCTTCTTCCTTCTGTGCAGTCAGGTTCATTTTAGATTTTGAAGAAGGGGTAACTACCACAATTGACGGAACATATTTTAGGACTATCAATGAGCAGTCGCTGTTGACTTACGATATTCAAAAGACAGATTATAAGGGACTTCCAGTGTATCATCAGATAGGAGATATGAGTTCCGGGTTCGGGGTGCTAAAGACAATGGCTGCTTTCGATCAGGGAATAGCTGCTACAATGGAGGAGGCTCCACAGGGTGGCACTTATCCGGTTGCGCCTACTCCGGAGTTTTTGCAACGTTCCGTTCGCAAAACAGTTGAACTTTACAATTCGGAGATCGGGGCTACCACAAAGATAAAGAGAGTGGTGATCGGAACAGGGATTGCATCCGTATCTTACTTTGCGACAATGATGGGGGCCGCCTACTTGCCTATTCATTATCTGGTGTCAGCTAATTCTGTTTCCGAAGTGCAAGCTATACTCGATTATTCCAATCAAAATGGATATGCGTCTTATGCTACATTGGGGTATGATGGTTCTATGCCCGGAGTGGGAGTAGCATGGATAAAACTATTGGATTTGCCGGAAGAATACAAGCAATTCATAAAAGACCATCAAGTGGAAGAAGTCTACATTTATGGAGTAGGCCAGGAAGGTCATGGCGAATCTTATTCCCGAAGGGTCTTGACGCAGAGTACAGATTCCAATGAATATGCACCGGGTTCTTTATATATATTGTACACCAACTTTGGTTCGGATGCCGATATTGACGCGTTGAAACATCGGTTGTACGATTATGATCAGTTGAAATTGGGTAAAGGGCAGTATATTTCTGATTGGGAAAGTGGCATTGTTGATGATCAGATAACAAATATATCCGGCTCTGCGCAAGCGATGCCAAGTGTGAAAGCCTATACAATTGAGACAGATGATATGATGGCTCTATACAATATATCTTCTTTCTTAACACTCCAATATATAAAAAAGAACCAGAGCAAGTTGCAGGCACCTTTCGTAAATGGCGTCATTTTTAACGAGTATCTTACCAATCACCCTCAATATGAAGCTTTTGTTGGATATATACCTTTATTGTACTGGCAATTTAATTCGGCGGCTTCTACTGTGGAACGTGTTGACGGGTATCTAAAATCTGCTATTGCCGGATATTTCCCGGATGTTGCCGGTCATCTGTATGAGGGATATTTCTATCTGAATTCCAATATGAGACGTTATGAATTTTATGATGAGTTGACAACAAGAGGCGTTTCTTCGGAAAAAATTAGAATTAGACAGAGTGCAGATAAATGGAATCCGGAAGATGATGGAGAAACGGAAGAGTATTTTGGACGCGTCAATCATAAAATAGGCTCAGCTGAAGAATTCGCTTATGATATAATTGAACGTATTGGGGTGCAGAAGTATCGGAGTGTGGTTAAGTCGATGGAGTACTTGACATTAGAGGAACTTCGCACTATTTGTGCACAGGTCGGGAATATGAGATTGGTAGAACATTGATAAAACATCAGGTTTAGATTCAGATTAACGATATGAATATAAAACAAATGATGGTAACTTTCTTCATTGCACTTTTGGCAGGAGGAGAGATTGGAGCTCGTGTATTAACGGATAAATTTGTTTATTCGCAAGGAGAGGATGTCGTGTTTTCTTTTGATGGGAAGCCAGAAAACAAAACGATTATACTGAAGTATTTGTCTAAGGAAGGCGAACCGGTTCTTGCGGAGATTAGCGGAGAGCCATTTGTTTGGAAGGTTCCTTCAGGATTTACGCCTGCAGCTGTAGGGGTTTATCAAAAGGAGGAGGGACAGTTGATATATTCCTCTTATTTTAGGGTGGTAACTCCGGGAATGTTGACTACCTATCAGATCACCAAAGAGGAATATAAAGGGATGAATGTATTTATGCTTGATGGGGGGATGAGTGCGGAATATGCTGTCCAGAAGTCTTTAGCTAATCTGACGGCCGGTGTGAGTCATACCTGGTTTATAGGGCCGGGAGGAGGCCCTAAACCGGTATGGGGGACACCTGATTTCCTTCAGCAATCCGTTCGGCATACAGTGGATTTATATAATGAACATTTGGGCAAGTCGAAGAAACTTAAAACAGTGATAATATCTACGGGAGTACCGACAGTACCGTATCTCTCTGCAGCTATGGAGGCCCCTGTGTTACCGTTGCATTTTTTGGTTTCTGTCAATTCTGCCAAAGAAGTTTCTTCCATATTAGAGTATTCCTCGCAAGTTGGAGTCCCTTGTTATGCTACATTGGGATATGATGCTTCTATGAATGATGTCGGAGTTGCTTGGATAAAATTATTGGCTTTGCCTGATGAATACCGGCAGTTTATAATAGAGCATGAAGTAGAAAACGTAATTATCGCAGGCATAGGGGAGAACGTGAAAAGTGAATCTTATTGCCGGAAAATAAGTAAAACAGGAGTGGATGGCCAGGAGTATGCAAATGGTTCTCTTTATATTTTATATACCCAATCAGGCTCAGAGCATGATATCCATACAATATCAAGAAATATCGTGGACTACAATATCTTATCTCTTGAAGAAGGTAAGGACTTGGCCGATTGGGAGAGCGGTGTTGTCAACAGACAAATTGATAATATATCAAAAGGTATTCGTGAACATACTCCGGCGCAAGTCTATTCTTTGATTGCCACCCATGATATGATGGATATGTATAATCTCGGTGCAAACATAGCTATGTACTTTATGTATAAAAATCGGGATCTGACAAAGGTTTCCGTACAGGGTACATATTTAAATGAGTATTTAATATCACAACCTTTGTATGAGTTGACTCAAGGATATATCCCATTATTGTTTTGGCAGTTTGTCCCTCCGGAATCAACGATCGAAAGGATAAAACGTGATATACAGAAAGTGGTGGATACTTATGAGAAAGGTGTTCTTTTGGAAGATAGAACCGTATATGTGAATGCGCGTATTGGGAAAGAAGAGTTGGTACAAGAACTGAAAAAAAGGGGATTTCGATTTATTACTGAACGCAAAGATAATGTGGAAGAATTGTGGGATTTATCAGATGGAATAAATTCCCCTTGTGAAGAAGTCGCAAAGGAAATAGTAAAGAAGATAGGAGTAAAAAAGTATCAAACTCAGTGTAAAAATTCCAGATATATGGATTTGGATGACCTTAAGCAGGTAATAGGGAATATTCCCGGATTAGTATTTGACACTATCCAATGAAAATGTAAATCAAATATGACAAGGCGTTGAACGAAAATTTTCCTGCCATATCAGTATTTGCTTGCGCATCAAATTTAGTATTTGATGACGTATCTGTTTTAGTATTTAACGATGCGCGATTATTAGTATTTATCGCAGAAATAGCAAAATATTATTATTTTAACAATAGCATAAACCAACATCATGTCCCATCGGATTGAAACGCAAATTCGGAATCCATTGCGAGGAGGCAACAAATTCCGAATCTGGTAAGTGTATGGGATGCAATTACTTGCGGACCGACTTTACATTGGTGGCGCCTTTGTAGAGGACCCGGATGTCGCCTTTCGTCTCGCGGTACAGGGTAATCGAAAGGTCGATTTCGTGCAATCCGCCAAATGACAACTTAACAAAAAAGTGAAGTTTTGTTTGGAAATTCAAAAAGATGCCGTATCTTAGCGATCAGAAAAAAAATATAACGTATGGGAAAACTCGAACTCGTCATAGAAAGCGATAATGTCAGCATATACTCACCAAAGTACGATGGTGAGACGCAGACAGAGTTCGAGAAATTTATGTCCGATAATGGCGAACTGGAGAATCCGCAATTAAAGAAAGACTTTGATGCCATCATCGCTGCCATCAAAAAGATAATTGACGATTGCGGAGCTCGTGAGAATCTCTTTCGCCCGGAGGGGAATAACATCAAAGCCATTCCGCTTTGTATAGAACAACGGCGAGGGAAAGGAGTCGGAACCTTACGATTATATTGCATCAGAATATCAGGGAAGATTCTCATCATTGGCAATGGAGGAATAAAAAGAGTCAAAAGATATGAAGATGATCCAATTTTACTGGATATAGTTAACAAACTGCGCTCCATTGAGCATCAAATTTTCATAGGGACACGTAAGATTCATGCTGATTACGACGATTACCAAAAAGTTAAAATGATTATTGAAGCTATCACCATATAATATTTGTTATGAAAAAGAATCCTTTATTTGATAGATGCGTTGCCAATGTTACTCCTGAGGTGATGGAGGAGGTTAACCTTAATATTGACATTGCAAACCGCATTTACGATCTTCTCAAGAAGAAAAAGATGACACAGCGCGAGCTGGCAACGCGGATGGGCAAACGCGAATCTGAAATTTCAAGATGGCTCACCGGAACTCACGGATTCACGACCAAGACACTGGCGAAGATTGCCTCCGTGCTTGGCGAACCCGTGGTGGAGATAAAAAAAGCACCCGAAGTGAAATACGTATTCGTTCCGGCAAAAGAATTTATAACCCCGTCCGATTCTTATGATGGAACTTATAACAGCCAGAGCTTCAAATGTTTTCACGCGACATCCCACAATTAACTTACTATGGCGGAAGATAATGTAAATATACAGATGAGGCTTATTTCCGTCAGCGAAGTAAGCTTTATGATGTCTCCGGGAAAAATAGGGGACGATGTCAATCCTGATGCAGTTCAGATTGGTTTTTCAACACAGATTCAACCCGATGTCGAAAACGACACCTTCAACTTGTTTTTCGGCACTCGTTATGAACTTGACGGAGATGTAGTGCTTGAGTGTTTGTACAAATTCGAGTTTGAAGTAAAAAATCTCCGCCAGTTCATCGTTTATAACGAGGACCAAAGCATTACGGTCAACCACATCATGCCTCACTTCCTAAGTGTGGCAATAGGAACGATGCGTGGAATTCTGGTCGTCAAGACTGCAGGAACAAACTGCTCCAAGTATCCCCTACCAATGATAAATGTAAACCAATTGAATGTGAACCTATCCAGCAAAGAATAGACATTAGAACGACACAGACCGCATCTCAGGACTTCTTACAAGATGCAATCAATTGCGGGCAGGCTTGAAATTTGCGGCAAAAAGCCAGACAAAATTCCCCAGAGCGAGAAAAATATGAAAACGACAATATGGAAAGGCGCGGCTGACAGAAGCCTCCCGACAGTTTATATACACTCGGTTGCCGGAGACGGACACAACGTATGGAACAGATGCCGGGAAATGGGATGCCCCGAATTCAACCTCGTATCCATACACGACTTCGACTTCGAAGGCGAACTGACGCCATGGCCTGCGCCGGGAGTCAGAAAAGGAATGCCGATGTTCAAAGGCAATGCGGAAGCACACCTCGAAAAGCTACTGAACAAGATAATGCCGGAAGCAGAAAAAAGCCTGCCACATCCATCATCCGTCAATGCAATTGCAGGATATTCACTGGCAGGGCTCTTCGCATTCTGGAGTCAATGGAAGACAAACGTGTTTCACAGAGTCGGATGCGGTTCCGCCTCATTCTGGTACCCGGGATTCATTGACTTTATAAAAGCTCACGAAATCCGGAGAAAGCCTGATTATGTATATCTTTCATTGGGCGACAATGAAAGCAACACGAAACATCCCGTCATGAGTCGCGTAGGAGACTGCACAGAGCAGGTTCTTTCCCTTCTCGCCAAACTGGAAATCCCGCACAATTTCGAAACAAATCCGGGGAATCACTTTTCCGACCCTGACGGGAGGCTCGCCAAAGCCATCAAAACTATTTTGGAATAGCTGGCAAATGAGGTTTTTCATCATTACAGTATAATAATTCCGATTTTTCTTCGTAGATTTGGAAATGTGTTTAACACGATAAGAATACACATGAAAACCAGAAACATTCTAATCATCTGCACGGCATTTCTCATAAGCGTGCCATGCGCTGATGCCCAGTCATTTAAGGACGGCCTCAAGAGCATCGGAGACAAAATCGGCAAACAAATCGTAAAGACGACCCAGTCTGTCAAGAACCAGACGACCGGCAGCAAGCCGACCACACAGAAATCTGCCGCAAGCAAGACGTCCGACAGGGACAAAGCTCTTCAGAAACAGTACGATGCAATGATGGGAAATGTTCCTGAAATGGAAGATGAGAAACCGACCGTGAAACTGCCGGATGAACACACGGCACTTTTCGCTCCGCTCGGATATCCCGTAGAGGCAGCATACGGAACACTTACGGTAAAGCCAAGTATGCCTCCACAGAGCCCTGATGCCCAGGTGAACTGGTCCGGAAAACAGCCGAACATCTTCAACTTGAACAACAAGAGTCTGGTGGATGAGTTCCTCCTGCTGGATGACTGCTTCAAAAACGGATATTTCAAGACTCTTACTCCGGCACATGCGCGATATGAAAATGTGGAAGGAGAACTCTATGCACGTGCCAACGAGTTGAACAAACTTGTAGAATTGATGGCAGAAGCCAGAAGCGAGTACGGCAGCGAGTCTCCTCAATGGGTAATAAACGGATTGCACGACAAGATCGCGTCCATTCTCGAGGGCGATAAGTATAAGACTCTCATAAAGAGCTCAATATCCCCGTTTTTCATCGTCAAAGGACTCATCAATGACGAGACGAAGGAGTATTTCCAGAAACATGGCGGATATGAGAACGCTACCAAGGTAACTATGACCAAATGGGATCCGAAACCTGTAAAACAAAGCATCTCCACTTCGGGATCAAGCCAGAGCGGAACCATCGTAAGCGAGAACGCTTCCGGAGCAACCGTTGACATCGGCGGCATCATCTACATAGTCCACGCAAGCAAGGGTTTTGCCTTCGCTTCCGAGGCCGTGAACACCGCTGTAGCAGGCAAGGACATCGTCATGCCGGACTATATCAATTACAAAGGCAAGAGAATCCCTGTCACAGAAATGCGCGGTGATATTTTCTGGGGAAAGTCCATCAAATCCATCAAACTGCCGTCAACATTGACAGAAATATCGAACGCCGCACTCAGGGAGACCGACATCAGCGAGATCGTGATTCCGGCATCGGTAAAAATCATTCAGGGTTCAGCCTTTTATGGTTGCAAGAATCTGAAGAAAGTCGTTTTCGAGAGCGACAAGATAGATGAACTGCATGGATGTTTCCAGAACTGCACCAGCCTCCAGAGCATCAAACTTCCCCGGTATGTGGGACTTACAAGTTATGAGATGTTCAGCGGCTGTACAAATCTCACGAGCGTGACTCTGCCTGAGAACCTTACGGAAATCAAAGACGGAACATTCGAGAACTGCACCAAACTCACTACCATAAACATTCCTGCCAGTGTAACCAAAGTCGGCAGTCACGTATTTTCCGACAGCGGTGTGGTTTCTCTCGACCTTTCCCACGTTTTGGAAATCGGAGAATTCACATTCGACAATTGCAAGAGCCTCAAGAACTTGAAATTGAATTCCAAACTGAAGGATGACTTCCTTATGGAAATTTACCCGGACATGATGACCTGTCCTTACATGCAGGTCAAATGGGAGAACAACCAGTATGTCTATCCTGCAGGACTTGAATTTGTAGATACCGAATAAAAACGACGCTCTATGACCACGAAAGATACAGCTAAATATGTGATTATGACAATGTTGTCAATGGCGGCCATCTTGCTGCCGCTGACGACATCAGCACAGGACAAACCGAAAATCAAAAGCATTGACCTGGTCATTCCGGTCCCGAAACCGGGAACGGACCTTTGGGACGCGCGGGAGGTTCAGCCGACTTCGGCGACCACCGAATATGGCGACCTTGCCCCTACCGGAGATATCCAGCTTATGGAAGCGGATTATATCGGCGATT
>ERZ1026772.366-NODE-366-length-33640-cov-8.821230_pt1 | contig 33640 bp, 31 predicted proteins | sample MGYA00380124_ERZ1026772 | MGnify/ENA primary metagenome ERZ1026772 (study PRJEB33269, sample SAMEA4719760) | human gut metagenome | biome: human-associated habitat; feature: organic feature; material: feces | place: Cameroon | collected 2013-10 ...
AAAAGGGGTATAGGCATTATTTCTATGGCAGTTCGCAGGAAACATTAAAAAAACTTCGGGAAGAATTAAACAGAAATTATCCATGGTTAAATATAGCCGGTATGTATTCCCCCCCGTACCGCGCACTCACACAAGCGGAGGAAGAAAGGATCATTCGTGAAATTAACGATTCGAAGCCGGATTTTATATGGGTAGCTTTGGGTGCACCAAAGCAGGAAGAATGGATGTACAGGCATCGATTTCAAGTAAGGGGAGTGATGATTGGCGTTGGTGCTGCTTTTGATTTTTGTGCTGGCACGGTAAGAAGAGCGCCGGCATGGATGCAAGAGTTATGCCTGGAATGGTTGTATCGGTTAATGCAGGATCCACAAAGGCTGTTTTCGCGTTATTTTTCTACCAATATATCTTTTTTATTTAAGGTGGCAAAAGAAAACCACGAATATAGAAGAGAGAATAAAGATAAAAAAATTGCCATGATCGGGCATAAACGGATTCCGTCCAGGGAAGGTGGAGTAGAGATTGTAGTTGATGAAATTTCAACAAGACTGACGGAAAGAGGATATCATGTAGATGCATATAATCGTTCCGGCTACCATGTTTCAGGAAAAGAATTTGATGAAAAAAGAGGAAAAATTTATAATGGGATACGCCTGATCACAATTCCTACATTTAAAAGCAGTAGTTTAAATGCCATAGTATATGCACTGCTTGCAACTATAAGGGTTTTATTTGGGCAATATGGAGTTATTCATTATCATGCAGAGGGATCTTGCGTGATGCTGGGAATACCAAAGTTTTTTGGAAAGCATGTAGTTGCAACCATACATGGACTTGACTGGCAGAGAGCAAAATGGGGAAATTTTGCATCAAGGGTTTTAAAGTATGGTGAAAAGCAGGCTGCTGAGAAAGCAGATGCAATTATTGTATTATCTCGTAATGTACAGGAGTATTTTAAGGACCAATATAACAGAGAAACTATATTTATACCAAATGGTATAGATAAACCCTGCCTTAAAGAGAACCGGGAGATCTTGAAATGTTTTGGTCTCAGGAAAAACGACTATATTCTGTTTTTGGCAAGACTTGTACCTGAGAAAGGGGCACATTATCTAATTGAAGCATATAGACAATTAAAAACAGAAAAAAAACTTGTTATAGCCGGTGGGGATAGTCATGCATCTGAATATATGGAAAGAATATACCAGTCTGTAAAAGAAAATAATAACATTATTATGACAGGATTTGTACAGGGAAGAATATTGGAGGAGCTATATTCCAATGCCTATGTTTTCGTGCAGCCAAGTGATATAGAGGGCATGGCAATGACACTTCTGGAGGCTATGAGCTATGGAAACTGCTGCATTGTCAGTGACATACCTGAGAATATAGAAGTGGTGGAAGATAAGGCAATGAGCTTTCAAAAAGGGGACGTTGCAGATTTAAAGGAGAAACTTCAGTATCTGCTTGAAAATGAATCGGTAGTGAGGAACTATAAAGAGAAAAGCAGTGCATTTATTTGTGGAAAATATAACTGGGAAGATGTGGTGGATCGGACTGTTCAGGCTTATTTTGGAAATGCAGGAGAGGGTAAATAATATGAAGGTGTTAATGGTAAACAAATTTCTCTTCGAAAACGGTGGTTCCGAAACTTATGTATTTACATTAGGTAAGCAGCTGGAGAAGAATGGACATGAAGTGCAGTATTTTGGAATGGAGCATCCGGATCGTGTGGTAGGAAACAGGATTAATGCTTATACATCAAACATGGATTTTCATACCGGGAGGTTTACCAAAATATTTTATCCTTTCCAAATTATTTATTCCCAAACGGCGAGAAAAAAGATACGACTTGTTATGGAGGATTTTGATCCTGATGTGGTACATCTGAATAATTTTAATTTTCAGCTGACCCCTGCCATTATTTATGAAATAAAAGAGTACGAAAAAAGTACAGGAAAAAGAGTTAAGATTATATACACAGCTCATGATACACAGCTCGTATGTCCCAATCATCTGATGCGGATTCCGGATACAGGGGAATTGTGTAGAAGATGCCTTAAGAATGGTTTTTTTGAATGTGTCAGACATTCCTGCGTCCATGGATCAAAATTAAAAAGTCTGTGCGCATATTTTGAAGCGGAGCTTTATCAAAGATTGAAAACATACAAATATATTGATTGTGTGATATGCCCTTCAAATTTTATGGAAGAACAATTGAAAACAAGAAGAGAACTTTTGGGAAAAACAAGAGTTCTACATAATTTTATCCCGTCTGATATGAAGACAGAAGCGGCAGACTTTGACTCAGGAAACTATGTTATTTATTTTGGAAGATTTTCAGAGGAAAAAGGAATTCATACACTTCTCAAAGTGTGTAACCAACTGCCAGATATAACTTTTGTTTTTGCCGGAACAGGGCCTTTGGAGGAACAGGTTAATCAAATAAGAAATATACAAAATGTAGGATTTCAAAAGGGACAAGCACTGTCGCATTTGATCAGAGGAGCTAAATTCAGCATTATTCCGTCTGAATGCTACGAGAATTGTCCATTTTCAGTAATGGAATCTATAGCCTGTGGTACACCGGTTGTAGCAAGTCGTATCGGGGGAATCCCGGAATTGATTGAGGAGGATAGGACAGGAAGACTTTTCTCTGTTGGAGATGAGAAAGAATTAAAGAAAATAGTGGAAGAGTTATGGAAGGATTCAAAGCAGATTTCTGATTATTCAAAGGCTTGCCGTGAGAGGAAATTTGATACGGTTGCTTCTTACAGTGATAAGCTGGTGAAATTAATAGAAGATATATGATATAGATGGAGGCGCTTATGAATATTATCAAAAAAATGAAAAGACTCGGTCTGAAACTAGGCTTCCAGAAAATGGTAGGGTATGAGGCGATTTTTTCCTGTGCTTTTTGTGAAAGAGAACCCGGGAGAGAATTGTACCACAGCAATTTCAGGAAAGAAAAAAATTTTCAGGTTTTACCACATTCAGAAAAGTATTGGTATGCAGATCCGCTTTTGTGGGAAAAAGACAGGAAAGAAGTCGTTTTTTTAGAAAGAGTGGACAGAAGAACGGGGAGAGGATGTATAGCGTGTGCAGATATTTCAGAGGGATTTTGGAGAGAGCCTGTTGCGGTGATAGAAGAACCCTTTCACATGTCGTTTCCCATGTGCTTTGAGTGGCAGAATGAATTATATATGATTCCAGAAACAGAAATGGATCAGGCTCTTCATTTATATCGATGTGTGGAATTTCCATATCAGTGGGAAGAAGCCGGGATATATATGAAAGGATGGAGTCTGGTTGACAGTGTGCTCTGGAGCCAGAATGATGGTAATATGCAGTTTCTTGCTTCAGAGTATGATCCAAAAGATGATTTTTACACCCGATATCATGCATATGAGCTTCAAAGAGCGGATGGACAGATTAAATGCAGGGATTTGGGAAGGATTTCGGATAAGTATACTTTGAGATCAAGAATGGCGGGACCGGTCATAGAGGACAAAGTGCCGCTTGCGATTGTCCAAAGAAGCACACCAGGAATTTATGGCTATTCTATACAATTTTGCAAAAAAGAAGAGTATTTGCCAGGCAAAGTCGTGAAAGAGATACTCCCTTCAGATCTTACAGGTATGGGTCATAAGCTTCTGGGTGTACATACTTACAGCAGATCTTCTCATTATGAGATGTTGGATATTCAGTATCTGATATATAATAAAGATAAGTGGAGAAAATGAAATGAAAATAATGTTTATTATACCCCGTATGGTTGGTGGTGGTGCAGAGAGAGTTATTTCTGTTCTTGCCAATGAATTTGTGAACAGGAAGATTGGTGTTAAAATATTGATGACATCAGGCTCAGATATGGCATATAAACTGGATGATAGGATTGAGGTTATCCAGATTGGTGAAAGATCGGGGGGAAGCTTGTGGAAACGTATTATACGGATTATCCGTATGAGAAAAGTGTTTCGCAATAATCCGGGAGATATTCTGGTAGCATTTGAACCTACTACAGCTTTTTTTGCCTGTTTGGCTAAAATGGGGCTTAAAAGAAAACTTGTATCTTCGGAACGTAATGATCCCAAATCTTTTGAAAATGGAAAGATTAGAGAGTATGCGTATCGTCATTCGGATAAGGTAGTATTTCAGACAAAAGATGCTATGCAGTATTTTTCTGAGGATATACAGAAGAAGGGTATTATTATTGCAAATCCCATTACAGAAAATCTTCCGGAGGTTTATACTGGGAAGAGAAAGCATACGGTGGTAGCAGCAGGACGACTGGTAGAACAGAAAAATCATGTGAACCTGTTTTATGCATTTCGGGACTTTCTGCATCATTATCCGGACTATGTGCTCCATTTGTACGGTCAGGGAGAACTTGAACAGGACTTGAGGGAACTGGCAGAGAAGCTGAATATCAAAGAAAGTGTTATTTTTGAGGGATTTCACGAGAATATCCTAAATGAAATAAAAGATTCGGGAATGTATGTTCTGTCTTCAGATTATGAAGGGATTTCAAATTCTCTGCTGGAGGCAATGGCAATGGGAATGCCGGTTATTTCAACAGACTGTCCTTCTGGTGGTTCTAAAATGTGCATTCAGAATGGAGTGAATGGTATCTTGGTACCTGTTGCACAATCTGGTGCGCTTGCGGCTGCTATGGAGAAAATTGCCAGTTCAGAAGACTTTGCCACACAAATTGGAAAGGAAGCAACTAAAGTTCGTGATAGATTTTCCATGCAGAACATTGTGGAACAGTGGATTGAACTGTTGACCGAATTATAGAAAGATGAGGAATTTGTATGCGTTTCCTTTATGTTGCACACAGATATCACACAAATCAGGCACCTATTATGAAAGGACTTGTTGAGCATGGACATGAAGTCTGCTTTGTCAGTCATTATCGGGGAGAAATAGAAGATTATGACTATGTAACACCGGTTATAGCTGGCTACTCTGTATTATTTAACATGATAAATTGGATTTATGTTCATATTTTTCAACGAAAAAACAGTAAAGCCTGTGATATGCGGTTAAAGTATGGTTTTCCATCTCTGCGAAGAATCAGAAAGATTGTTAAAAAGTTTGATCCTGATGTGATGATTATCAGGGAGCGCTCGGTTTACTCTATTTTTACATGCTTTGCATGCAGAAGACTTGGGATACCCATGATTTTGTATAATCAAAGTCCTCTGTGGGAGGATGAAATCAAAAATGATCTGCCTCACAGAATCGTCAAAAGGCTGCTTCCTTCTGTGAGGATTACGCCTGTCATGGGGGTAAAAAGGGAAGGAAAGGTTAAAGAAGAGGGAGCGGTATTTGTGCCCTTTGTGATAGAGCCTGTGCTTCCCCCGGACGAGAAAGAGTGGTTTCAAAACGGAAGAATCAGCATTTTGTGTGTAGGAAAATACGAAGAGAGAAAAAATATTCTTATGCTTTTAGAAATCTTTGCTGATCTTGTAAATCAGTATAATTTGGCTCTGACTGTGGCAGGAGAGTGTGCTGATCATTTTGAACGGGAATATAAGGAAAGGCTTGAAAAAATTATTGAAGAACACAAATTGTCTGAAAAAGTGAGTTTACTGGAAAATGTTGCCCACAAAGATATGGAAAAGTTGTATGCAAATGCAGATCTTTTTGTGCTGCCAAGCACTAGAGAACCGGCGTCTGTCTCTCAACTTGAGGCAATGGCGTTTTCAGTTCCTGTAATTTGCAGTGACACGAACGGAACTTCCTGTTATATTAAAGAAGGGATCAATGGATATTGTTTCAAGGATAACTCGAAGGAGGATCTAAGAAAGGTAATACTAAAATGTGTTTCTGAGCCAGATAAATTAAAGATAATGGGAGAAAACAGTTTTAAGGAAATTGAGGAAGAATGTAAATTTGATCGCTATTTTGAAAAAATAATGCAGTGTATGGAAAAAGGTGGCAACAGATGATAAAAAAACTAAATTATATTTTTTCAACGAAAGATAAAATAAAAATTGTCCTTTTGACTATTATAATATTGATTGGAAGTATGTTGGAACTTTTGGCAATTTCACTGTTTTCTCCATTCATAGATGGAATAGTAGATCAGAATGCTATGATGGAAAGTACAATTATGGTCTATATTTATCATTTTTTTTCATTCAAAAAATATGAGTATTTTTTGGCCTTGCTTGCTGTAAGCATTATTGCCGTATATATCATTAAGAACGTTTATATTATAATCGAAAAAAATACGATTTATAAGTTTGCATATCGTATTCAGAGGACTATTTCCACAAAGCTGTTAAAATCGTACATGGAGGAGCCTTATACCTTTCATTTGAACAAAAATATTGCAGTTCTTCAGCGAAGCATGCAGGAGGATACAGATCAGTTTGCCAAAGCCATACTGCACTTCATGGAAATGGCAGCTGAAGCCTGTGTTTGTATTGTACTTGGTGTCTATCTGTTTATTGTCAGTAAGTCCATTACGGTGGTAATTGTAGGACTATTGTTAGTGTGTCTTGGTATTTTTTCTTATATCAATAAGAAATATTCCAGAAAATGGGGAGAGCAGGGACAGGAGTATAAAGCGAAGATTTATCAGTGGATGAATCAGTCTCTGAGTGGTATTAAAGATATCAAGATACTTGACCGTAGTGAAACCTTTATCAAAAACTATGACAATTACATGAAGAAGTATGTTCGTGTTTTGCGTTTGAATAGATTGATAGGTATTATGCCAAAGTATATAATAGAGATGGTGTGCATGACAGGACTTTTATCTGCGGTTCTGGTAAAAATGTTTTTTGGGCAGAAAGAGCTTTCGGAATTTGTACCACAGCTCGCCATCTTTGCGGTAGCGGCATTCAGACTTTTGCCGTCTGTTGGGAGGATCAATGAGCATTTATCAGCAGTGATTTTCGCAACACCTTCCATTGATCTGATTTATCATGATCTAAAAGAAATTGAAGATCTTCATGTGGAAGAGATAGTAAAAGATGAAGACTGGCACTTTAAAAAAGAAATCGAAGTAAAAAGAGTGACCTATGCTTATCCAGAGGGAGAAGGAAATGTCATTGAAAATGCATGCTTTCACATAAGAAAAGGTGAGACAGTTGCATTTGTGGGAAGCTCAGGAGCAGGAAAATCCACGATAGTAGATATTCTTTTGGGTCTTTTGCCCCCACAGCAGGGGAAAATTCTGGTGGATGGAATGGATGTCTATAAAAATCTCAGAACCTGGCAAAAAGAAATTGGATATATTCCGCAGACGATTTATCTATCGGATGATTCTATCAGAAATAATGTGGCATTCGGGATTGAAGAAGAAAATATTGATGAACAGGCAGTGATTGCAGCACTTAAGCAGGCGCAGCTGTACGATTTTGTGGATACACTCCCAGAAGGACTTGATACATGTGTGGGAGATCGTGGCATACGTTTGTCAGGAGGACAGAGACAGAGAATCGGAATTGCGAGGGCGCTTTACCATAAACCTGAGATCCTTGTTTTGGATGAGGCTACGTCAGCACTGGATAATGATACAGAAGCGGCAGTTATGGAGGCCATTGATTCCCTCAAGGGGCAGAAGACTATTATCATCATAGCGCACAGGCTGACTACTATTAAAAATGCAGACACAGTTTATGAAGTAAAAGATGGAAAAGTTGAGCAGACTACGGGAGTAAATACATGAAAAATAGAAAACGGATGACAAAATGTTTGATTGTATTTGTATTTGCTGCATATCTGCTTGTGGGTATTTTTATATATCAGGATTATGGGATTTCTGCTGATGAACCGACAGAACGTATCAGTACACTTGTGAATGTAAAGTATATCTTAAAAATACTGGGTATCGACAAAGAAACAGGGATAGAAGTGCCCGATTTGACAGAGTACAAAGATAAATATTATGGTACGTTTCTTCAAATGCCAGCTATGATATTTGAATTTCATAATGAGGATTTGGGATTTGTCTTTAGGGGAAGACATTTGTACACTTTTATATTGTGTCTGATAGGATGTGCTGCTTTTTTCCTTTTATGTAAAAAATTATTAAAATCAGATTTATTTGCAATGATGGGAACTGCAATGGTTGCACTGTACCCGCGTTTTTTTTCGGAGCAATTTTATAATATTAAAGATATGGTTTTTGTAGCTACCTTTATGATTACCATGTTTGTATCAGTTGAACTGATTGAAAGTAAGTTTAAATGGAATTGGATATTCTGTTTTTCTGCGGCAACTGCAGTTTCAGCTAATGTGAGAATAGTGGGAATTATTTTTCTGATGTTGATGCTCGGATATCTATTTGTAGATTATCTTGCTGGAAAAATATGGCCTATAAAGTATAAAAGTCAATGTGCGCACCCTTTTATTTGCGGGGGATCGTTGTTGCTGCTTTTTTTGTCTGTTTTTGTTCTAATTCTGCCAATAACCTGGGAGAATCCCATTCGGGGCATTTATGATGTTTTTACAAAGTTTTCCAATTTTGATGACTGGAATTCCACTATTGTTTTCATGGGAAAAGTGATTCACAAAGAGGAACTGCCATGGTATTATGTGCCCGTCTGGATGCTGATATCAGTACCTGTTTGGTATCTGATCTTATTTGCGGCAGCAATAGTGACCGGTATCTGTGTATTTGTAAAGAAACTTAAAATTGAGGAAAAGAGTATTTTAGAACTTTTTTCAAAATATAAATATATAATATGGTGTATTTTGTTGATTGCTGGTCCGTGGCTTGGCATTGTGATAATGCATTCCACGCTTTATAATGGTTGGAGACACTGTTATTTCATGCTGCCTCCTTTGGTGCTGCTGATACTTTTTGAAGTGGAATATCTGTTCCGGGAGAAAAGAAAAGTTTTTCTGGCATTTTTGCCGGTCATGATTATCGGAGCAATTTTCCAGATCATATGGATCATAAATAATCATCCCTACGAGATGGTCTATTTTAATAATGTTGGAAAGCATTTTGCATCTTCCTTTGACAGAGATTACTGGCACTTGTCTTCCTTGCAGGCTGTTCGATATATTTTGGAAGTGGAGGAAGATGATAAGTTTTCTGTAGAAACACCTGGCAATGACTTTTATCGGTATCTTCTCACGGATGAGGAACGTGAGCGGATTATAGAAGCGGATTCACCGCTATACAAAATTGAGACTTATCGCGGCAAAACAGGAAATGAGGTTGAAATGGATGGATATGAGGAGATCTATTCCATTCTGGTTGATGACTTTAAGGTAGCAACGATTTTTAAAAAGAACGGTGGAAATTGACAGAAAAGAGTAAGGAAATTGGTAACGTATGAAAAAAGAAGTAGGGAATCGCTTGAAAAATAACTGGTTTTTTCTCATATTATTAGCAGGGATTGTTTGTATATTTGCAAAACGATATATTTATCTGCCGGTATCTGTTGTATCCAATCCGGATTCACAAATTAAGTTTTGCACAACAGACATTATGTTAGAACAGACCTGGCAGCCAGAGATCAAAGCCATTACGGGGATACAGGTACCTTACTATGCAGAAAATGATTTTTCCTGTGATGTACAGCTAAAGGTTCTGTCAGACGATTATTCTGAAGTGCTGGTGGAAACAATACAGGGAAATTATGCATTCACCGCCGGAACAACAGGAAATATTGATTTTTCCTTTGAAAGGACTGCAGTAACTCAAGGGGAACGATATCGCCTTCAGGTCTTTCTTTTAAATGCAGATCAAGAAGGAACATTGCAGATTGCAGCAGGGAGCAATTATGGCGGTTGCAGCGTTTCAGGAGAAGAGGTAAAACGGGCAGCTGCCTTCAAGATTACTTTTGCCAAATATTCCAGGTTATTTTGGTTGATGGCGGTTTGGCTTCCACTTTTCGGGATTTCGTTGTTTCTGATGACGCTGACAGACAGGAAGTGGGAGGAGACTGTGGGAGCTTCTATCCTTCTTGAAGGTATCATACTGTATATCTTCGGGCTGTTTGAACACTTGACAGAAGGAGTGGCGGCAGTATATGTGTTGGCAGTTCTTTGTCTCGTTGGGGCAGTTATACATTACAACAAAAAAAATATGATTCTGAGAAATCTTTTATCTCCCGGTTTTTTCCTATATTGTGCTTTTTTTCTTATAATTCTGATATCAAACAATGGTGATTGGCTGGGATACAGAGATGAAATGAGGCATTGGGGAATCGCAGTAAAGGATATGTTTTATTATGATTCCTTTGCAAAGCACAGTGGTACAACTCTGATTCTGCCGCGTTATTTACCATTTGCAGCTTTAATTGAGTATCTGTTTGTTTACGTGAACGGGTCATTCAGTGAAGACATTTTGTTTATGGCCTACCAGACTTTTGCTTTAAGCATACTGATCATATTGTGCAGACCGCTTCAGAAGAAAAATGGACGTAAATTATTGATACCTGTTTTGATTGCAATGATCTGTATTCCCGTTATTTTCTTCTATAATATATCAAACACCATTATGGTGGATTCTTTACTTGCAGCTACTTTAGCTTATGTGTTGCTTTGTTATTATGGGGAAGAAATGACGTGGTTTAACAGAATGCGCATTATCCTTGGGCTGATTGCGTTGCCTCTGATTAAAGATATGGGACTTGTTTTTGCGGGACTTTCGGCATTTATTATGTTTGGGGATACATTGGCAAGGCAGATCAAGGAAAAGAAGTTCAGAATAAAGGAACCGGTCTGTGTTATAGGTTATGTGGCTTTGATAATGATCGCGTATTTTAGCTGGCAATTTTACTTTAGTATCCCAGTTCAGAGCGCTTCCGAGGCGGTAAAGGTAAATGAAATTGCAGAAGAGGGAGAAGGAACAGAAATGCCTTTGGAGGAACCTGTGCCGGTAACTAATGAGGAGGAGAGTGTAAGTATCGGAGGAATTACTATAGATGGATTAATCAGAATTCTAACCGGAGAAGGAGATGAATATCAATACCAGGTGACACGTAATTTTTTGACAGAGTTATTTGATGGAGAAACATATTCGTTCGCTTTGTTTAAAATTTCTTTTCTTGATTGGATGGCGCTTCTGACCTTTGGTATTCTCACATTGAGTTATTTCGGATGCTGGAAAGAGGATAAGGTCAGAATGGTTACGCTGGCAGGAGTGTTGCTGATAGCATCCTGCCTCTTATGTGCGTTTCTACAGATTACGTACTGGTTTACCTTTTCCCGATATGAAGCTCTTGAGCTTACTTCCATGGATCGTTATTTGGCTCCCTTTGCCTGCGCAATTACAATTGTTGTATTTTATCTTTCCTGTGTGGCTATTTTCTGTGAACAGGACGGCAGCAGGAAAAAGAAGTATATGATCTTTGCAATTGCGGCTTTCTTTGCTATCAGTATGCCTGTGGAGGGTATTGTGACGGAGGGTAAGGATATAGAAGGGAATACTACGGATGTGATTACTTATGGGCATGATTCTCTGACAGAAATACTTCGCAGTGTGGCAAGTCGTGGGGAGCGGGCGTATTTCATCTGCAGCAACAGTGACGGGTATACGGAATATGTTTTTCGAAATGCTGTCTGTCCCATTGTATCAGAGCATAAAGGATGGAATATTGTGGCATCACAGGAGATGTTTGAAAAACAGTATGATCTGTATGGCAGGGAAAATATTGATGATAATGTTGCCAACATCTTATCTGTGGAAGAATGGCAGGAAGAATTACAAGATTGCCAATATGTGGTTGTTTTTCATGCAGATGAATTATTTCGACAGTCATATCAGGAAGTATTTGGGGAGACGGAAATAGAGGACGGAAGTGTTTATCGCATCATAAATGACAGTAGAGGTATCACTTTGTTAAAAATTGGAACAACAGGAATTAAAGGTTGGCATTGACTAGAAGATAGAGGTGCAAAAGGGATGAAATGTTTGCTGATTATTCCGGCATACAATGAGGCGGAAAACATTGAAAAGGTTGTCGATAATATTGTTCAGAACTACCCAGAATATGATTATATTATTGTGAATGACGGGTCAAAGGACAATACAGAAAAAATCTGTCTGAAAAACGGATATCGTGTTTTGAACCTCCCCATTAATCTTGGAATAGGAGGGGCTGTACAGACGGGATACTGCTATGCCAGAGACAATGATTATGATGTGGCTGTACAGATTGACGGTGACGGGCAGCATGATGTGGGCTATCTAGAGGAAATGATCAAGTTGATCGAGAACGGTCAGGCAGATGTAGTTATTGGTTCCAGGTTTGTTGAAAAGGAGGGATTCCAGTCTTCCAAGATACGAAGAATAGGAATTAAGTTTTTAAGTGGTTTAGCAAAGATACTAACAGGTGTAAGAGTGAGGGATATTACCAGCGGCTATAGAGCAGTAAACAGGATGTTTATCAACATATTCGCAGAAGATTATCCGTCAGACTATCCGGAACCGGAGGCAATGGTTATTGCAGCAGTTTATGGAGGAAAGATAAGAGAATATCCTGTTGTAATGAGAGAAAGGGAGAATGGAGAGAGCTCCATTACATTAAAAAAATCTGTATATTATATGATTAAAGTTACCTTAGCTATGATGATCAGAAGACTCAGCTTTGGGGTAAGGAGAGACAAATGATTCCTTTTACATTACGTATTACACTTTCAATAGCTGTAATTTGTTATTTTATACTAATCTTATACTATTTAAAAAAGAGAATGCTGGAGTTAAAGTATACGCTGCTTTGGCTGATTGCCGGTCTTGTGATGGGTGTTATGATCTTTTTCCCAGAGCTTCTGGTGGAATTTGTCAGAATGTTAGGTATAGAAAGCAATATGAATGGTTTGTATGTGCTTTGCATCGCTTTTATCATTGCTATTTTAATGACATTAACATCTATCGTCTCGAGACAGACACTTAAAATAAGGACATTAATTCAGGAAATCAGTATGCTGGAAAAAAGAATCAGAGATTTGGAGCAGAAATGAAAAAATTGATTCAGATTAATACTGTATGCAATACAAGCACGGGAAAGCTTATGGGAGACATCCAAAGGAAAGCTGAAAAATTGGGATATGAGACGCTTTCCATTGTGGGACGGCGTAAGGTGTTTCAGGATGTTCCGTGCATCAGAATAGGAAATCCTGTATCTTTTTGGATTCATGTTGCTATTACCACCATATTCGACAAACAAGGATATGGTTCTTATTTTATGACTAAGAAGATTATTAAAAGATTACGCAAAGAAAATCCTGATATCATTCACCTTCATAATCTGCATGGATATTATTTGAATCTACCGCTTCTTTTTGATTATTTAGCAGAAGAATTTAGCGGGAAAATTTATTGGACCTTTCACGACTGTTGGCCGATTACAGGGCACTGTGCATATTTTACGGCAGTCAAATGTGCTAAATGGAAAAGTGGGTGTAGCAAATGCCCAAATAAGAGAGCATATCCGGTTAGTTTATTTTGCGATGCATCAAAAAGAAATTATAGAGACAAAAATAAAATGTTTAATAGTCTAGATAATTTAACGATTATTGTGCCATCTGAATGGGTGGAGGGGATTGTTAAGGAGTCCTTCATGAGCAGGTATCCTGTAGAAGTAGTGAATAACGGGATTAATTTAGGAAAATTTGTATACAGAGAACCTTTGGACAGATTATATGAGAAGTATGGGATTGGCAGAGATAAGAAAATCATACTGGGAGTAGCAAGTATTTGGGATGCAAGAAAAGGGATGGAAGATTTCCTCTCACTTGCAAATATTCTTTCGGATGAATATCAAATTGTGCTGGTCGGGTTATCCAAAAGACAAATGTGCAAATTGCCGGACAATGTGATTGGGATTTTGCGGACTGAGAATCAGGAAGAACTGGTCATGCTATATTCTCTTTCCCATGTTTTTATGAATCCTTCTTTGGAAGAATCCTTTTCGCTTGTAACTGCAGAGGCAATTGCCTGCGGAACTCCGGTCATTGTTCTTAACACGAGCGCAGTGAAGGAACTGGTTTGTCAGAATAATGGCATTGTACTTTCTGGGCATGATGCGGCAGATTATCTACAAGCAATCACGGAACTTGAAGAGAGGCATCTGGCAAGAGAAACTGTCAAGGAAACAGCCCGTAAATATGATGTGGATATTTTTACGCAAAAGGTAATCAATTTATATGAGCAAATGTAAATTTACGATTATAACTGTATGCTATAATGCAGAAAAATATATAGAGGATACGATTGATTCAGTCTTGACCCAGACGTATGAGAATTTTGAGTATATTATCAAGGATGGACAGTCTTCTGATGGCACGATGGACATGGTGCATCGCTTGACAGATGGTGATAATCGTGTAATGATTATACAGGGAAAAGACCAAGGCATTTATGATGCGATGAACACCGCCGTTTTACAATCTTCCGGAGAGTACATTCTGTTTCTGAATGCGGGGGATGCTTTTGCGGACAACCTTGTCTTATCAAAGGCAGTCGAGTATATGACAGCACAAAAAGCTGATATTTATTTTGGTGATGTAATCGAAGTTTCGAATGAGAGAAAGAGTCTCCGCATTTATACCGAAAGGAACAGTAAAATTTGGTATTATAGTCTGGGCGCATGCCTGTGTCATCAGAGTATGTTTTGCAAAAGGGAGTTGTTTCAAAGTAAGTTGTTTGATTTAGACTATATAGTCTGTGCTGACCGGGAATGGCAGATGTGGCATATTAAAAATGGTGCAAGAACAAAAGCCCTACAATTTCCTGTTGCAGAAGTGTTGACAGATGGATTTTCCAGGAATCATATAGCTGATCTGGAAAAAGAAACCGAATTGTGTGTCAGAAGATATTGTGGAAAATGGTTTGTATTATATCAAATGGTCAAGTTGATTAAAAAGAATGAGTTTTTACATAAGCTGATACAAAAAATGGAAGCAGTGATTTCCTGCAAACAGTGAAGGAAAACAATATGGATGGAAAAGAAATTAGCATGAAACCAGTGATTGTTGTTGTGGCCTATAGGCGTTTGCATACCTTGAAACGTTTGCTTCACAGCATCGAAAACGCCATATACAAAACAGATGATATTACTTTAATCATCAGTATTGATTACCATCCGGATAATGCTGATGTGATAAAATGTGCAGAAGAATTCACTTGGGAACATGGCACTAAAATTGTAAGAACGCATGAAGAAAATATGGGGTTAAAGCGTCATATTATTGAGTGTGGTGACTACTCTTTAGAGTATGGAGCTGCCATTATTTTGGAAGATGACGAGATTGTTGCTCCGTCATTCTATGAATTTACCAGATGCGCCCATGAGTTCTATCGCGATGATGAAAGGATAACTGGAATCTCAATTTATTCACATGAATGGAATGGATATGCCGGAAAAAAATTCCAGCCGATTTGCAAAGACGGAGATGTCTATTTTGGTCAATTTTCATGTTCCAGGGGACAGTCATGGTCGGCTAGACAATGGAAATCATTTAAAAAATGGTATAATAGTAATCCTCAAATATCGTATGACGAAAAACTTCCACCATCGATGTATGAATGGCATGAGTCATGGGGAAAGTATTTTGCGCGATATATGGTGGAGAATGATAAATTTTATGTAATGCCGTACAAACCTGTTGCAACAGTGTTTGGAGAAACCGGAACACATGCAAGTAAAATGGAGCTTGATGTACAAATAGCATTGTACTGGGGAAATAATAATTGCAATTTTGTTCCTTTCGAGGAAGGACAGCATTATGATATTTTTTTTGAAAATATTGATTTAAAGCCTATATTGGCAACTCGAAACAGCATATCAGAATCTGAGATTTGTATTGATTTATTTGCATTGTCAAAACGAAAATATGGCAATAAGAGATATATTTTGACAACGAGAAAACTTCAATGCCATGTTATGGAAAGTTACGACCTTAACATGAGACCGCATGATGCAAATGTGTTATTAAATATGCACGGAAAAGGAATTTATCTTTACGATACGAAGAAGAAAGAAAAGAACGGAGAGTATAGGTTGATAAACAGATTAGAATATGATTTTGCCGGTATTCATGGACCAGAAGCATTGGCATATGGTATTTTTCACTGTTTGAGTGTTTTGTTCCGATGCTTGGGATTGAAAAAATGATATATGAGAAGAGAGAATGAACATATTACAAATAATGAAATAGTATCAGTGATAGTGCCGGTTTATCAGGCAGAAAAGTATATTGAACGCTGTGTTAATTCGTTGATCCATCAGACTTACCATAATCTGGAAATAATACTTATTGATGATGGTTCTAAAGATAATAGTTTCAATATCTGTAAAAGATTGGCAGAAGATGATGTTCGTATAAAGGTTTTTCATAATGACAATCAGGGTGTGGCATCAACAAGAAATCAAGGACTTGATTATGCCGGTGGCCAATATATTTATTTCCTTGACAGTGATGACTGGATTGGTAAGGATACATTATCAGAAATGGTTTCAGCATTGAAAACATATGAATCAGATCTGTGTATCTGTGGATTTAATATTTTTTTCGATGATAAGAGCATGAAGGAATTCTATCCAGATATAGATGGTTTGTTTGATAGAAATAATTTTATGATTCAGTACTTCTGGAGATTATATGAAAAAACAATACTTTTCAATATTGGGACAAAACTGTACAAAAGAAATATAATTGAAAAGAATAATCTTAGGTTCTGTACTGACATGACAGTTTATGAAGATATCAGGTTCTGCCTGGAATATATGGAAAAATGCCAGAAATTATATGTTTGCAATAAACCATATTATTATTATTTTCAAGGGAATAATAAGTCTGTTACACATAGTTATGACAAGAATTTTTGGAATAATACAGTTCTATATTGTAATTTGTTAGTTAATGAATTTAATACGGATTCAGAACCCTTAAAGAAGGCAGTTATTCTATGTCTATACCGGGCATATTTGCAGGAATGCCGAAAAGCACATAGGGAAAAAGCAGTTTTTTATAAAGAGATGGAAATATATTGCTTACCGATTATCCAAAGAATAAATTTGAAAAAACAGACTCTTTCGGGATTGAGTGTGGATCAAAAGATATTTGGAGAATTAATTCTTAATAAGGACTGGTTTGCCTTATGGTTACTTACATTTCTTGTTTCATTTAAAAATATGTTTAGAGGAAAGTTATGTTAACAAAGTTAATAGTACGTTTATATGAAAAGCTCAGAGAGAAATGCCATCAGAATCCGGTCGACAGATTACGAGAAAATGGGGCAGTGATAGGTGAAAATGTACATATATATGATGGAGGCGGTTCAAGCATTGATTATTGCTTTGGACATTTATTAAAATTAGGAAACAATGTAACCATATCTAACACCACTATACTTTTACATGATGCATCAATAAAAAAAGAATTAAAACATGTAAAGCTTGGAAAAATAACAATAGGAGATGATGTTTTTATCGGAGCAGGTTCGATTATACTTCCTAATGTCAATATTGGCAGCAAAGTAGTAATTGGTGCAGGGAGTGTTGTGTCAAAGAACATACCGGATGGGAGCGTCGCAGTTGGGAATCCTATCCGCATTATAGGAACTTATGATGCATATATGCAAAAATGTAGAAAATGGATATCATCAAAACCATGTTTTGATGAAACCAAGCTATGCGATGAAAAAGAACATATGAAAAATGAAATCGAAGACTGGGGATTCTTACTTTAGCTTTTCTGTCAGGAGGGTTTATGAATGTACTGTTGTTAGGAACATCTGATTCTGTTTTTATTAGGGATTTCTGTTTATATGTACTTGATAAAAAATATATCAATACTGTAATTTTATCACCTACTTTATCAAAGAGGTATAGCAGGGATTATAGCGGCAATCGGGTGAAGGAGATTAGATGGCCGGATTTTTTCCTGAAAGGTATTCGACGACAAGCTTTTGCTATTCCATATATAAATAAAGAATGGCATGACCTTGGAGATGAGATAGGATTTGGCAATACAATTGATGCGATTCATGTTCATTATGTTGAACCGTTACATTTGATTTATTTTTTCCCTTTTTGGAAAAAATCAAAGAAGCGCATTTTGACCTTTTGGGGAAGTGATTTTTTTGGTGCAACAAAGAAGAAACTGTTGCTTTATCCCTATTTTTTAAAACAGTCTACTTCTATTGTGTTCATGATACAAAATCAATGTGAAAGTTTTCAACAAGTGTTTGGACACAAGTATGATGACAAGATTCATGTCATCGATTTTGGAAATAGCCTTCTTAATATGATAGACACTGTGAGTCAAAAGTATACTGTTGAAGAATGTAAAAGATATTTCGACCTGCCTACGGATAAATTAGTTGTGCATATAGGGTATAATGCTTCGAGAGCACAGCAGCATATCGAGCTCCTGAAAAGAATTGTTATTTTGCCTGATGATATTCTGAAGAGACTGATATTAGTTTTTCATATATCTTATGGTACTTTTAAAGATTGTGAAGCCTACAGAAAAAAATTGGAAAAGATTATGAATATAGTAAAGCTGGATTACAGATTTATTGATACTTATTTGCAGGGAGAGGAACTGGCAATATTTCGTAGGACCTGCGATATTTTCATATATGGTCAAAAAACGGATGCCCGTTCTGCCAGTCCGCTGGAATATATTTATGCCGGAGCAAAGTTTATATGTCCTGGATGGCTTGCAGATAATTATGAATTGTTGAACGAAGCCCAGATTAAGTATTATGTGTATAGTGACTTTGAACAATTACCTGATGTGGTAGAGAATTGCATTAAGGAAACAACTTTGCCAAGAGAGGGATTACCTGATATGAGCAGGAAAAGGATCCGAGATGAAATATCGTGGGATTCTCTGGCTGAAAAGTGGAGGCGATTATATGAGTAATAATAATCAAAATGACAGACTAATGTGGCTCAATGGGGAAATACTGCCGGTGAAAGATGCTATGGTCAGTATTCTTTCGCCGACCGCTCAGTTTGGCGCGAATGTATTTGAAGGGATTAGATGCTATTACAATAAAGATGAGGAGCAGTTATATGCTTTTCGACTTGAAGATCATTATGCAAGGCTTAATCAGTCGATCCGCTTGTTTGGGTTAGAGTGTTCCTATACAGTGCAGGATTTTGAAAATGCATTAAAAGATGTGGTAAAGGCTAACGGGTACAAGGAGGATATAGCGGTTAGGCAGACTGTATTTGTAGATGGCTTTGGCAGCTGGTTTTCTACAGAGCCTGTGGGAATGTTTGTCGCACCTATTTCAAAAGCAAGAAAAGAAGTACCTTTAGAAAAAGGGGAAACTGTCTGTATCAGTTCCTGGGAGAGAATCAGTGAGAGAGATCTGTCACCCAGAGTGAAGGTAGGTGCTAACTATATCAACAGCAGACTTGCAAAGCTTGAGGCTGCAGACAGAGGGTATGATTCAGCACTTTTTTTAAACAGGGAAGGACATGTGGCAGAAGGAACCGGTTCCTGTTTCTTTATGATAAAAAATGATGAGGTTATTACACCGGCGTTGACCGATTCTATTCTTCAAAGCATTACAAGAGATACTGTGCTCAGGATTGCTAAAGATGAGCTTGGAATGAAGGTATCAGAACGTAGTATTGATCGCAGTGAAGTGTATATATGTGATGAGGCTTTCTTCTGTGGGTCAGCAGTTGAGATATCTCCAATTTCTAAGATAGATGGTTTTACTGTTGGGGAAGGGAAACCCGGGAAACACACGATAAAGATCCATGAAAAATATCTGGAAATTGCAACAGGAAAGATTATTAATTATCGTAATTGGAATACACCGATATATGTTAAAGGAGAATGACAATGTCATTGCAGATGATGTATATTACCAATAATCCTCAGATAGCCAGAATAGCGGAAAAGTATTCTGTGGATCGAATTTGGGTGGATTTGGAACAGATAGGAAAGAAAGAGCGCCAGGGTGGAATGAACACAGTTCAATCCACGCACACAATTGAGGATGTTCAGGTAATTCGCAATAGTATTGAGGGAAAAGCGAAGCTGCAGGTAAGGGTAAACCCTATTTATGATGGCTCAAAGGCAGAAATAGATAAGGTTTTGAAATATGGTGCTGATATCATTATGCTTCCGTTTTTTTCAACTACGAAAGAGGTGGTGCAATTTGTTGATATGGTGGCTGGTAGAGCAAGAACTTGTCTGCTTCTTGAGACTGTGGGCGCAGAAAAAAATCTGGATGGAATATTGGAAATCCCAGGCATTGACGAGATCCATATTGGTCTAAACGATCTGCACCTTCAGTACCATATGAATTTTATGTTTGAACTTTTGTCTAATGGAAAAGTGGAAGAAATATGTAACAAGATAAAAGGCAAAGGAATTCCTTATGGATTTGGTGGAATAGCCAAATTGGATGAAGGAATGCTTCCGGCAAGGCATATTATTGCGGAACACTACAGGCTTGGATCCACGATGGCTATCCTTTCGAGAAGCTTTTATGATTCATGGATAGCTGATGATATGGAAGAAGTTGAGAGAACTTTTAAGTACGGACTCGGGGAAATCAGAGAGTATGAGAAGAGACTTGAAAAGGAAAGCGATGCTTTCTTTGAACATAACAGGAAAGTAGTACAAGAAGAGGTCGAGAGCATTTTAAAAGTAATCAGAGATAAGAGAAAATAATATGGAGCTTAATTATAAAATTTTAGATCAATTATCAACAAAATACGGAGATTCCTTTTATTTGTTGTATAGTAATGTTTTCAGAGATAATTATGAGGAAATGCTGAAGGCATTTAAAAATATTTATCCCAAAACTCGAATCGCATATTCATACAAGACAAACTATATACCAAAGATTTGCAGAATGGTTTCCGCTCTTGGCGGAGCGGCGGAAATTGTTTCGGAAATGGAACTGTGGCTTGCACGGCAGATCGGTGCAGAGGGAAAGGACATTTATTATAACGGGCCCTATAAGAAGGCTGAATTCATAGAGGAATTGCTTCTTTTAGGGGGACATGTAAATCTGGATGCGGAGTATGAAATATCGATTGTTGAGAAAATTGCAGAAAAATATCCCTCACATATATTTAAGATGGGAGTTCGTTGCAATGTTGATATAGGACAGGAGGATCCCTCGAGATTTGGATTTGATGTTTCTTCAGGAGCATTGCAGAATGCAGTAAATCGCTTAAATGCCATAGAAAATGTTCATGTTTCGGGTCTTCACTGCCATATTCCTTTCAGAACATTGGATTCTTATGTTCAGAGGATGAAGGCATTAAACGATATTTTGGATAGATTCCCGAAATGTGAATGGGAGTATATCAGCCTTGGGGGCGGATATATGGGGAAGGTTGATGAGGAGATTTCCAGACAGTTGTCTTATACCCCTCCCACCTTTAGTGATTATGCAGCGGTGGTAGCAGGGGGAATGAAATCACTCTTCGAACAAAGTGATTATAAACCAACTCTTATCATTGAACCGGGAAGTGCACTGGCAGCAAATGCAGTTAAGTATGTAACACGTGTGCTTAATATAAAGGTTGCAAGGGACAAATATATTGCAAGCCTGACAGGAAGTACTTATCAGATAAATCCCTCGGTGAAGGGCATCCGGCGTCCCATTACTGTCTATCATAGAGAAAATGAATCTGAACCGAAACAATATGAAAATCTTGATATGGCAGGCTATACCTGCATAGAATCTGATTATTTGTATAAAGATTATTCCGGGGTATTGGCAGTGGGAGATTTTGTGGTATTTGACAATGTGGGTTCCTATAGTGTAGTGATGAAGCCGCCATTCATTTTGCCGGATATTCCTGTTCTTGAACTGTCAGAAGATGGAGAAGAGGTAGTAAAGCGGGGACAAGCGCCGGAAGATGTGTTTGCATATTATAATTAATTTAGGAGTAGATTTTATGCTGGAGAATAGAAAGGTTTCCATCATTTTATGTTTTTATAATGAGGAAAAATACCTGGCAAAGGCCATTGACAGTGTTCTTTCCCAAAATTATTCAAATTTTGAATTGATTTTGGTAAATGATGGTTCTACAGATCGGAGTGGTGAGATTGCACAAGGCTATGATGACGATAGGATTATTTATCAGACATATGAAGGCAATAGACATCTTGCTTATGCCAGAAATAGAGGACTAGAGCTGGCAACCGGTGAGTATATAGGATTTTTTGATGCTGATGATATTATGGTTCCCGGCAAGATCGAAAGACAGGTAAAATATCTTGATGAGCATGAAGATATAATTGTTGTGAGTGGCGGTTATGTTTATATGGATTCGGAAGGACATACTGACAACAGAATTGTGGAACCAGAATGCTATTCCGATGAGCAGATTAAAGCATATATGCTGTTTGGAAATTGCATCGCTGTAGGAGCAGCACTATTCCGACGGGAAATTATTGAAACCTATGGAATTCGATTGGATGAAAAGAACAAGGCATCGGAAGACTACAGATTTTGGATTGACATGTTACCATATGGTAAATTTGCTAATATCAACGGAGCGCTTTATCAATACCGGGTGAACCATGGCTCAAAAGCGAATTTGATTGTAAAAGCGAACACAGAGGTGTATGATGAAGAAGTCAAAGAAATTTTGAGAGATTTATGGAGAAAAAGAGGATTTTCACTAGAAGAGGAGGATATTAATTTTATATATCATTATCTCTTTGAAGGAAAAAGAATGCTGAATCCGTTTGTTGCGGTACAGGGAATAAACTTGTACCGGAAGATAAAATGCCAATCGCAACAAAGCAAACAGCAAAATAGAGATTTGATACTGAAGTATTATATAAGGTGTTGGATGCGCAATTATCATATTTATTGGTTGATTAAAAGATTTATTAATATTATTGGAAGAGAGCATGAAAGAATTTGATTTTCTATTTATATATGAACATAAGGTCCGAGAACTTGAAAACTTGTGCTTAATGAAATATGAGCTTGACAGGAGAGGCTATAAAACTAAGATTGTGTACATTGATGATGCAGAAAATGCACTTGCAGAAACTCCTGTTTACCACGCTAAGGTGATATGCACTATGGCATGCTATGACAATTATACGTTGTATTGGCATACTAAAAACTATGTAAAATTCGAAAAGGTTATTGACCTTCAATGGGAGAACATTGTTTATCCCAAGGATGAGAAAAGGGATGGTGCATATAAAAACTATTGGGGAATCGGAAAAGAAGTAGTTCATGTTTCTTGGGGAAAACAGAATGTACAGCGATTATTAAATACAGCTCATTTAGATGAAAAAAAAGTAAAGTTGACAGGTCATGTAGGAATGGATTTCTTGCGAGAGCCTCTCAACAAGTATTATTTGTCCCGTCAGGAACTGTTTATAAGATATCAGATCCCTATAGACAAAAAAGTGATTCTGTTTGCATCTCCTTACTATGGGGATTGTCTTACAAAGGAATATATTGCAGGTATGTGCAAGGCGTTTGGGGAGGACTGGATTGAGTATTATCAATTTATGTGTGAGTCTCAGAAGAATGTGCTTCAGTGGTTTGAAAGGATATGCAAGGAACATCCAGAAATTATAATAATTTTTCGACCGCACCCTGGGCATCCAAGCTTAATAGCGAATGAATTAGAAAAGAGATGTGAAAACTTCCGCATTATTGCGACAGAGTCTGTGAAGCAGTGGATTCTTATATGCGATAAGGTATATACAGGAAATAGTTCTGTTGTAGTAGAGGCATTTTTTGCCAAGAAAATGTGTCAGCTTTTATTTCCCTTGCCTGTAACTCCTGGTTTTGAACTAAAATTAATTGCGGATTCAAAGAAGATTACATCATATGAGGATTTTTACCAATCAATACTGGCAGATAAGGAAGAGTTCCCAACACCGGAAAAAAGCATTGAGGATATCTATTTGATTGATTGGGAGAAGCCGAATTATGTGAAATTTGCTGATATGGCAGAAGAAGTTTTAAGAGATGATTATTATTCCCTCACAAAACGACAATTATGGAAATATCGCGAATATACTCCAAAACAAAGTTTAGTTAGAATTTTTGCAGCAATAAAGCCTTTATATGATTTGTACCTTTTATTGCTGAAAAATACTAAAATAAAATGGAAGCCTTTAGAATATCAGCGAAGAGTACGTGAGAAAACGAGAAAGCAGGATTATGAAATTGAAAAACAACATGCACATGAATTAACCAGTGAGGAAGAGATTGCAGATATTATTAGTAGGATAAAAAATGCTATTGAGAATTAATAAAAAATTTTAGGAGGAACACGAGATGAATAAGACAATTACAGCAATAATTCCGGTTAAAGGAAACAGCACACGGCTACCCAATAAGAATATTTTGCCTTTTGCTGATTCTAATTTGTTGATTCACAAAATTCGTCAGTTGAAACAGGTTGAAGAGATAACTGAAATAATAGTTTCTTCTGATTCCGATGAGATGCTTGCTATGGGCGAAGCAGAAGGAGTAACCGCTATCAAGCGCCCTAAGAAATATGCGGATGAATCCGTACCCTTTGGCATGTTCCTTGAGTATATCAGTGATGAGATGCCAAACGATCATATTATGTGGGCCTGCGCGACCTCTCCTCTTGTTGAGCCATATCTGTACCGCAAGGCAATCAGAACGTATTTTGAAAAATTGGAGGAGGGTTATGACTCCTTAATTACCTGCGATCCGTACCAAACTTACCTTATGGATGAGAAAGGTCCATTAAATTTCAGCATGGGACTTGCCCATAAGAACTCAGAGCAGTTGCCGAAGCTTTATCATTTTACTAATGGTATTAACCTTGCACCACGTGTGAAACTGAAGGAGTGGCACTACAATTATGGACCTAATGCTTATCGCTTGATTATTAACAAGAGAGAAGCAGCAGATATTGATGATATCTATGATTATGAGATTGCTAAGGCTTTGTATGCGATGAAAGATCCCAATCCGACAATTTAGTACAATTTTTTATACTAGAATAAATAGTTAATTTAATACGAGGTGACATAAATGCAAAAGAAATATTAAAAATATTAAAGGAAGTTAGACCTGATGTGGATTTTGAAAAAGAAACTAATTTATTAACAAATGAAATATTAGAATCCTTTGACATTATCCAGATTGTTTCGGAGTTAATGGAAAAGTTTAATATTGAAATTGATGCAGATGATATTGAAGTGGAAAATCTAGATTCTTTGCAAAATATTTGTTGTATGGTACAGAGAAAAATGGGCAAATAATTCCGTAGAATAATTATGGAAGGTAAAAAGGATGGAACTGAAATCACTAGAGTATATAGCTTTTTTTCTGCTTGTGGTTATTGTTTATTATTTGTTTCAAAGAACGAATTATCAAAAGTACATATTACTTATTGCGGATATAGTCTTGATTTTTAAGATAGCAGGGAAACGTTCTCTACTAGTTATTTTTTTCAGTCGTTATGTATATATGATATTGTCAATATTGGTTTACACTTTATTCTCAAGAATGTTCGACCTTATACAGCCTCCTGTAGTGAAGCATAGTATTGCTGTCGCTTAACCATCGGAGGTAACCCACCGTTAGCAGAGCAAATCCTCCGGTTATTCCAATAGCTGATGAAGTATCTCCAGATGAGGGTTTTTAACTGTTCTACAGTCATTGTGGTGGTGTCATAACGCCCATAAGGTAATTCCTCTTTGAAGCGTGCCCACATGCTTTCACATTTGGCATTGTCATGGCATCTGCCAGTGCCTGATATTTCCAAGGAGCATCTTTTGTTTTTAGGTATTTGTTAAATGCCTGTCTGGAAACATGAAGCGCTTTACAATAAAAAGAAATTTTGCCCTTAATCCTGCCGTCATACGTTTTAATTGCAATAAACATTAATCTCTGTTTTTTGCTGACTTCCGACGGCTGGCTGCGAAAAAAGCACTTGCTTCCTCAAGAAATTCGTTTTCTTCCTTTAAACGGCGTATTTCCTTATCCTGCTCTTTAACACGCTTCCTGAGTTCGATAAGCTCATCATTAAGGGATAAAGCATTCTTGGGGGTATGAACTGCTTCATTTGCACTGAGGCGGTCTTCCTTAAATGCTTTGATCCATGTGTACATAGTACCTTTAGGGATACCTAATTCGTTAGCTGCTTTATGCCCGCCAATTTCCTGTGCAAGCTTTACCGCCTGTGCTTTAGATTCGTTGTCATAAGATTTTTGGTTCTGTGCCATAGGTTGTTTCTCCTGTTCTCGTATTGATTATGATTATATATCAAAATCCTTGAGAATAGGCTGTCAACTTTTATGATACAACATCATTCATGAGAACCCTCCTCTGTGTAATCACTCGAATTGCGCGAATCGCGCAACACGAACAAAATATTTGGAGCAATTATCTCATGAATATGGTAGTATTATAAGGTACGAGTGGTTGAGGATTTACTCCCAAATTGCTAGAAGATGCTGACTGGTGGGTTAATCGTGATGTGGCAGTCTGATATGGGAAAGACAGCGTTCGGGTAATACAAATTTCCCCAAATGCTGACTAATTTGCTTTATCCACTTATCTGTGATAGAATTTTTTCAGAATAATTAGGAGAAAATTATGAAAAGTAATAAATTACTTGATTGTACATTAAGAGATGGTGGATATATTAATAATTGGAATTTCGGGGTTCATACTATCAGGGATATTATAAGAGAATTAGTGAATTCTCAAGTTGATTATGTGGAAGTAGGCTTTTTACGCGACTGCGAGTATGACTGCAACAAGACTCTGTTTAATAACTGTGCGGAGATTGCGCCCATATTGCCTGATAAACGTGGTAATACCATGTTTACTGCTATGGCATTGCATAACAAATATGATATTAGCAAACTGGAGCCATATGACGGCAAAACAATCGACGCAATCCGTGTGACATTTCATGATTATGATATAGATGAAGGTCTTATTTTTATTCAAAAAGCAAAAGAAAAGGGGTATAAAGTTTTTTGCAATCCCATAAATATTATGGGATATTCAGATGAAATGATTCTGAAACTCCTAAAGAAAGTAAATGAGATACAACCTTATGCCTTTTCTATTGTAGATACTTTTGGGTCAATGATGAAATCTGATTTGCAAAGAATATATTCTCTTGTAGAACACAATCTTGATGAAACCATTATTATAGGATTGCACTTGCATGAAAATTTGGGATTGTCCTATTCATTGGCACAGGAATTTATTACCATGAAGTCTTTTGAGAGACAAAGTGTAATTGATGCATCTATGTTGGGGATGGGAAGAGTTCCCGGTAATCTTTGTTTAGAACTTATAATGGATTATATGAATAAAGGTCAGGGAGGTACATATGATGTAAATCCTGTTTTGGATGGTATTGATGATTATATTGCACAGTTAAAGCAGATTGAGCCATGGGGTTATAATACCGCCTATGCATTGTCGGCAAAATACAATTTGCATAGAAATTATGCAGAATTTCTTCTTGGCAAAGGAAGGCTCCGTGCAAAGCAGATTAATCAGATTCTTGCCAGCATAGAGGAAAATAAAAAGACTGCTTATGATGAAATGTATATTGAAAGTCTTTACGAGGGATTTCAAAATCATGAGGTGGATGATAGCGAGCTCCTATGCAAATTGGCGGATAAATGGAAGGGAAAGACGGTTCTCATTCTTGCCCCTGGTGCTTCTATTGCAGATCAGAAAGATGTGATAGAGCAATTTATTGAGGATAAAAAACCGATAATTATCTCTGCAAATTTTATCCCGGAGTTATATAGGCAAGATTATGTATTTTGCTCTAATGCAATGCGTTATAGTGCCATGGAGGATAACTGTGAGTTGGGAAAATTATTAGTTACCTCAAATCTGACAGATGTCTGTGGAGCAAAGAACATTTTAAATTATGCTGATTTATGTCTTGATGATAAGGGAAAATGTGACAACTGTGTGATTATGCTTATGAAGTTGCTGTACAAAGTGGGTATGGAGCGGATTTATGTAGCAGGCTTCGATGGTTACCAGACCAGAAAATGCAATTATGTTGATTCATATATGGAAAATCAGTATACCGAGGGGCAAGAAGAAAATATCAGAAATGCCGGTTATGTTTCGAATATCAGAAAAAAAATGGAAGTTGTCTTTTTGACACAGTCGCTATATGACAAAACAGGTGAATGATGAAAGCGAAAGACGAACTTAAAAAAATTAAATATTTAATCATTGATGTGGATGGCACCTTGACGGATGCAGGAATCTATTATGATGAGCGCGGGAATGAATTAAAGAAATTCTGCACCAAGGATGCAGCAGGTTTTTTTGCGGCTCATCAGGTAGGAATGAAGATTATGATTTTGACTGGGAGAGAATCTGCAGCAACAACTCGTAGGATGACGGAAATGAAGGCAGATTATCTGATTCAGAATTGCAGGGATAAAATTAGCTATATTAAGAAATTTATGCAAAAAAATAGTATTTTAAAGGATGAAATAGGATATTTTGGGGATGACTTGAATGATTTACCGGGAATGCGATTGTGTGGATTTATAGGTTGCCCGTCAGATGCCTGTAAAGAAGTGAAAGAAAAAGCGGATTACGTGTCCAATATATGTGGAGGACATGGAGCAGTCAGGGATATTATAGAATTTTTGCTCCAAGCGAGGGGGGAATGGAATGATGCAATTGCAGAAGAATATGGGATTGGTTGCTAAAATAAAAGAAAGAATTTGGCAAACTTTATGTAAGTCGGACAAATTCTCTCTTTATAATTATTGTTGTTTACACAGCAAGGATAGCTATGTAAAGAGAATGCTGGCAGGGGAATACAATAATTCTGATTGGTTACATCTTTACAGTAGAGGAGATGAATATTCGGGACAAATTATTTACCACATAGAAGAATATGGTGGAAAAGTAGGTTTTTTTTGTGAACTGATTTTTACGTTGTTGCGCCTTGCTTTTGCTGATGAACGTGGGCTTACCCCATATGTTTATTGGGGAAAAGAACATTTATACTATGAAACAGAAGGCGTAGAAGGAGAATACAACGTTTTTTGCTATTATTTTGAACCAGTTTCACAGGTGAAAAATATTGAAAGAGCATCTTTTGTTGTTGATTCATCGGATGAGCAGATGCATGAATTGCAGAATCGATTTGACCATCATGGATATGCCTTTTCAGAGCAATATATAAAGACTTTGGCATTAATGACGAAAAAATATCTTCGATATAATGCGAAAACAAAAGCGTTTTTGGAAAATGAATTTGTGAGTTTAATCGGAGACAAAAAAACTTTAGGAGTACATTTTAGAGGAACTGATTATAGAAGACAATATAATAATCATCCTATATTTGTTACTTTGGAACAGGAAATAGAAAAAGTCCGGGAACTTATGGAAACTGGTAAATATGAATTAATATTTTTGGCAACGGATGAACAGGAAGCTGTAAATGCTTTTACACGTGAGTTTGGAGATCAATTAAAAGCTTATTCGGAAACATTTCGTGCATCAGAAGGAAATGAATCTGTTGCGTATAGCCATTCAGATAGAAAGAACCATCATTATTTACTTGGTTTAGAGGCGATACGTGACCAGTACACTTTGTCAAGATGTGCTGGCTTGGTTTGTGGATTGTCAAATCTTTCTATTACAGCACGAATCATGCATTATGCGTGGTATGACCAGCCTTATGAAAATATGGTTTTGATTGATAACGGAACATGTGTAAATGAAAATGCTTTTTGTAATGCAGTACATTAGATAGGGAAACTTGCATGATAGAAACTAGATATATGTATAAGAACTCTTATACAGAAAGCTTTAAACAATTTGCATCCAAAGATTATTTAAGAAGAAAAAAACTTGAAATAAAAAGAGTCAAGAAAGGACTTGTTTTGCCACTGAAAGTAAGTGAGGCGGGAGGACCACTTTTAGGGTATGGTGGTGTGCTTGATTCTAATGGAGAATATGTCATGGAATCTGCACAAATCGGAAAGGGAGGCACGGCAGATCGATTTGTCGGGAAATATGATTTTGATCCCCATAAGGTTGTGTATTCTGATGAGGAGGTTATATATATAGGTGCTCTCCCCTTACATTGGGGACATTTTTTGGTTGATATGGTATATCGTTTTTGGGTATTCAATGATATACAGAATGAGAATAAGAAAATAGTATATTGTGCGAATGGTCAGAATTTTAAGGGACCGCAACTGGAATTTATTAAAATGCTTGGTATAGATGAAAAAAGACTATTTCGCATTGACAAACCAACTTGCTTTAAAGAAGTGGATGTTCCAGAACCTGCTTACATGGCATGCGATTATTATACGATAGATTATAGAAATATATTTACTAGAGTGGTAAACAACTTGGACAGTATTTCTTTGCAGTCATATGAGAAAATATATTTATCGAGAGGACATTTTCGGAAAGCAAAGAGAAGTGAAATTGGTGAAAAGCATATAGAAGATAATTTTTTAAGGAATGGATTCCATGTTTTATATATGGAAGAATTAAGCTTGAAAGAGCAGATTTTTTATATTACATCGAGTAAAGTGATTGCAGCATTAAGTGGAACCTTATGTCATAATATTATGTTTGCTAATCCAAATACAACACTCATTTTATTGAATAAGACCCATTTGATCAATACACATCAGGTTTTGATTAACCAAGCAGTTGGTTGCAAAGTTGTTTATGTTGATGTGTATAAAGAACCATTTAAGAAATTCCCTAAATCATACGGAAGTGGTCCGTTTTTGCTAGAGGAAGATTCATTGGAAAAATATTTTGTGGATCAGGGAATGAAGATTAAAAAAAAGCCTTTTTATATGAGATGGAATGATTTTGCTAGGTATGTATATGTATGTATTCGGCAGTCAATGCAGGAAAAAATGGAACAACTATATTCTGACATATATCATTGGACATGCAGACATCCCTTTATTATTAATAAATTGAGGTTACTAAAAAAAGTAGTTTATAGGTAGGTAAAAGAAATGATTTCTGTAATAATTTCAATTTACAATATCGCCCCTTACATAAGAAAGTGTATTGAATCCATTCAAAATCAAACATATAAAGAATTGGAAATAATTGCAGTTGATGATGGCTCAACAGATGAATCGGGAAAAATTTGTGATGAAATGGCAGAAGTGGATCCCAGAATTGTAGTTGTGCATAAAGAGAACGGAGGAAATGCTAGTGCACGTAATGCAGGAATTTCAATTGCAAAAGGGGAATTCATTGCTTTTGTTGATGGAGATGACTATATAGAAGAAGATATGTATGAAGTATTACTTCAAGAAATGAATAGTCCGCAGATTTCCATTGCGGTTGGAGGTATCATCACAACCACGCTTGATGGGAAAGAAATTGTTAATGTAAGGAAGGAAAAAAAATATTTTTTAAGAGAAGAGGCTCTTCTTGATTTTTTTGATAGTAGAGGAACTATAGGGCCATCTGCATGTAATAAATTGTTTAGAAGAGAACTATTTGAAAAAAATCGTTTTAATAACGATATAATTCATGAAGATACTGGGTTAATGCCTGCGTTGTTGGATGCTAGTGAAAAAGTTACTGTTTGTAACCGAGCGTTTTATCACTATGTTAAAAGAAAAGACTCCGCAAGTACAAGTCGATTGTACAATTTAAGAAGCTATCGCTTTTTGGATTCTATTGCAGAATATAGAAAAATGTGTAAAGAGAAGTATCCTGCGCTTCTATGTTATTATGTAAAATATGAGACACAGACGACCTATGAAATGCTGTTAAGCCTTGCTGGATGTAGTAATTATCGTGATTTTAAGAAACAGGAGAATCATTTGAGACGCAGGCTAGTAATGCTTGTGTTTGAAGAACTGAAGTATATCAAGACACCTGCAAATCAAAGTGCAAATTTAATAAACTTTCTTATTCCCGCAATTTTGGGATGTTCACTGTATAACAAGTTAACTGGAAAGCAATGATATAGTATTCGCTGGAGAGACATCAAGAGAGCTTCCTGTATAATAAAAAGAGTAGACGTTGAAAATTGAAAATACCTCAGAGTACAATAAGACTACTGACTGGCATGTTAGTAAAAATCTTATTATACAGAGAGGTATCTACAATGAAGTCTAACACACAGAATGCAAAAATTGAAGCTATTACAGAAAAAACTTTGGTGCTCGGAATTGATGTCGGAAGTGAAACACACTATGCCAGAGCTTTTGATTACAGAGGAATCGAGTATTCGAAGAAGCCATTTAGGTTTAGCAACACAGAGACCGGATTTGTGACATTTAAGGAATGGATCCTGGATCTCAAAGAAAGGCATGGGAAGGATAAGGTGGTTCCAGGTATGGAACCGACCGGGCACTACTGGTTCAATCTTGGAAAGTTTCTACAGGATAATGAAATGAAACCGGTTCTTGTAAATCCTCACCATGTGAAAAAATCAAAAGAACTCGACGACAATAATCCAACTAAAAATGACCGTAAGGATCCGAAAGTTATAGCAGGATTAGTTAGAGAGGGACGTTACATGATCCCATATCTGCCGGATGGTGTTTATGCTGATCTTAGAACAGCATCAAACATAAGATTCCAGTTACAGGCGGAACTTACAAGAATTCAAAACAGGATCAGTCGTTGGTTCAATATATATTTTCCTGAATATAAGACGGTATACGGAAAGCCGGATGCCAAAAGCGGAATGCTGATCCTTAAGGAGGCACCACTCCCGGAAGATATCCTGACGTTGGGTGTTGATGGGGTGAACCAGATCTGGCGGGATGCAAAGATGAGAGCAGTTGGAAAGGTGAGGGCGAAGACTCTGGTCGAAGCTGCGGAGCACAGCGTCGGAAGCAAAGAAGGTGCAGTATCTGCAAGAATGGAAATCCGAATGCTTCTGGAGGACTATGAATCCAGAAATATACGTCTTCGGGAAGTTATGGCTCTGATAGAAGAGTTAGTAAATCAGATTCCGATGGCTGAAAAGCTGTTGGAGATCAAAGGTGTAGGAATCAGGACAGTGTCCGGATTCCTTGCAGAAGTAGGTGATGTCAGTCGTTTCAACAATCCGAAAGAGCTGCAGAAGCTTGCGGGATTGGCATTGGTTGAGAACAGTTCTGGAAAGCATAAGGGCGAGACAACAATAAGCAGACGAGGACGAAAGAGACTAAGATATCTGCTCTTTGAGGTTGCAATGTCGCTTGTGGCAAAGAACCCGGAGTTCAGGGAACTCCATAATTATTACACAACCAGAAAGCTGAATCCATTGAAGAAAATGCAGTCACTTATGGCGATTGCAGCCAAGCTGATACGTGTTTTTTATGCCATGCTGACCAAAGGAGTGGATTATGATCCAAAGAAGATGGTCAGTGACATCAAGAGACCGGCAGTTTATCTGCAGGCTGCGTAAGAAAAACAAGTAACTATAGTAGAGGCTGTCATGTGGGCAGCCACTGGATAAGGCAGAATGTAACAGATAACGTCCACTGAACACAGTGCTGGAACAGGAAGCAAGTCAGTAATCAGAAAAACAAAGAATGAGCCGGTAGTCGGCAGGAATATTTTCCATGGGGCATGACCCCGCAAGAGAGCATAGCTGACACCCTGGTTATGGGCAGGCAGGACGAAGGAAGTTAGGACCTCTGGAGACAGAGATGATCCTGGTGGATATAGGAGGTTAGCTGCCATAGAGGGAAGGGTATACACAAGGCCAGTAAAGCG
>ERZ1026772.373-NODE-373-length-33404-cov-6.937539_pt1 | contig 33404 bp, 24 predicted proteins | sample MGYA00380124_ERZ1026772 | MGnify/ENA primary metagenome ERZ1026772 (study PRJEB33269, sample SAMEA4719760) | human gut metagenome | biome: human-associated habitat; feature: organic feature; material: feces | place: Cameroon | collected 2013-10 ...
CGCTCCACCGCGCCCCGTGCCACAGCCTCCCGCTTGCGAACAAAATTCGTGCAAAAACGAAAATACGCTTATCGAATGCAACAATGGAACGCCAACCGAATTCGCATGCGATGAAATCGTCGACGACAATGACAAACCGAAGATCTGCCACAATGGCGCATGTATCTCGACACAGTGCACAAAAGACGTTTGCCGCAATAGCGAAACGCTCCTAGAGTGCAACAAAAACGACGAAATCGCCGGATATGGCACGTATATCGTCAAGAATTGCGCAGACGTACAAGCCGGCTTCGTTTGCGACACCGTCCAACACGAATGTGCCAAACCCGAATGCAAAGAAGATATATGCAACGATCAAATCGTCCTCCGTTGCATCGATTACAAACTCGTCAGAGACGTCGATTGCGCAGAACAAAACATGATCTGCAGCAAGGGCGAAACAGTCGAATGCATCAAACCACCCGATACTTGCGATCGAGAAAACGTCACCTACTGCGACGGCAATACGCTCATCCATTGCTCTAAAGATAAATCGAAGACGACGACGAATTGCGAAGAAGATGACATGATCTGCGATCCGATTGGCAGAAAATGCACCTACGAATGCGATGAATCATCGGTCGATATTTGCCTCAACGCCTCGACGCTCAAGACTTGTGTCGACCACCATTGGGTCAAAGCCAGCTGTGGCGAATCGAATCCGATTTGCCTCAATGGCGCTTGCACCGAAGATCCTTGCACCAAATGCGGCGAGGGCGAAACTTGCATCAACTCCGAATGCATTCCAAACGCCGTCTCGGTCGAAACCGATATCGGCATGCCGTGCCAATGCTACGGCGGCGATTGCAATACGATCATCACCAATCGAGAACTCAAATCGTATTTTACAGTCGCTGGGCTCCTCATTGCGAATCAATTCATGGCGGAACTCAAAGACGAAGATTACGCCGTCGTGCCCAATTTCTTCTCAAAAAACATCGTCGGATGCGAATCACTCGCCGAATCGGCGCCCGACGGCATGGTCGTCGGATGCATGCGAACATCGACCGTCTCGATATCGCCTAGCCAAGCCGATTTCCTCGTCAATAAAGTTCCCGAATTGCTCAAGATGGTCGGGAAATCGAGCCAACTCCTCCTCAGCGTCATTCCCAAAATCGCCCCAAAACTCCAAGAAGGCTTCACCATTTCGGCGCCTAACGGCTACTGCATCTATGGCGCCGTCGATATCTCAGGGGCTATCACCCATAAAATGATCAGAATGGCCATTCTCGATACGGCTTTCGATCGCAAAAAGGGATTCTTCAAAAACGTCAACGTCGGCGATCATGCCGTCGTCGCTGCCGCCGCCCAAAAAGCAGAAGATACACAGCAGACTTATTGTCCAAAAGGTAGCGAATTGATGAGCTACGTTAAGACGAGAGTATCGCCAAGTATAGGAAGTGGTTCACTTGCAGTCGATGTGTGTCTGAAATCTTGCGAAAAAGACGAAGATTGTCGAAACGGTTACAAATGCGTCAATCTCCCCGATGGATTGCCGCCTTCGGGGCTCGACATGACGCATCAATCGCATAAAAAGGTCTGCTTTGACGAAGAAAACGTCACAACGCTCAAGGCGCTGCGATCTGATTTAACGCAACAACCTAACACGTAAACATAACATGAACACGCTTGATTTTTGTAGATTTTTAACGCAAATGTTCACACATCTAACAATTAGTATTTGACTTTTTCTCGATGTGTGATACATAAGTAGCGTTTAGGTGGTATCGAAATTGCGCCAAGTGAACTTTTGTGTTTGCTGCAATGGAATGTGTAATCCGCTGTTTTTACAGTAGAATGCACGACGATGCCCGTTTTTAAGGTTTTGTCACGCAGAGTTTTTGCGTCAATTCACCTGCAGCTCAGCTGTAGCTTTTGATTGGAGATAGGTCAGTAATGAACAACAAATTCTTTTACTTGAGCGTATTGGCGACGATGGCTTTAACTGCAAACGCATGCGACACAGGCGATTACAACGACCTCGATTGCGACGAGTCGTACGTCTCAGACTGCATCACCGAGAAAGCCTATATGAAGTGCGATCTCGAAACGAAGAAACTCATCGTCGTCCAATGCGCGGAGACAGGGTCGGACACCGATAAAGGTAAAGAGATGTCCTGCCATCAAGGCGCTTCGGGGGCACGTTGCGTCAGCCAAGACATGCTCGCCAACAAGTGCGAAGCCGATGTTTGTGCCAGCGATGCCCTTCTCCATAAATGCGTCGACGGCATCATCGAGCCCGTTCTCTGCTCTGGCGCCACGCCCAAATGCGGCATCGATGCCACGGGCAAAGCCGCTTGTGTGGGCGAAGGCGGGCAAACCAGCGAGAGCTGCACCGAAACCGTTTGCGACACCACGACAAACGTCATCAAAGTGTGCGTCGATGGCAAAGTCACAGAAACGAAACGTTGCTCCGAAGACGGTAGCAGCATTTGCGGTACCCAGGGCGAAGGCGATGCCGCCGTCCAAGCATGCATCCCCAATCCCGAATACTGCGACGTGAGTGCTTGCACCGATGATGACAAAATTAAACGTTGCTCCGAACATCGCTATGTCGACGCCGTTGCTTGCGACGATGCCGACGAGAGCATCAAATGCTTCGACGTCACGACGGGAGAAGGCGATGCCGCCAAGACCGTCGGTGAATGCCGCAAGTCGTGCACGGCCAGTGCTTGCTCCGAAGACAACACCAAATTGTTGGTCTGCAACGAAAAAGGCTACTACGAAGATGCAGAAGCTTGTCCATCGGGTCGATGCGGTCTCGTGGTAGACCCAGAAGGCGAAAATGACGAAGGCGTCTACGATTGCCTCGATGCAGAAGTCGGTGAAGAATGCACTGTCGACGTTTGCGGGGCAGACGGCAAAATTAAGAAGTGCGTCAACAATGTCATTCAAGAAGAAGCAGCCTGCGAAGTCGAAGGTGAAAAATGCTTCACCATTACAGTGGGCGAAGGCAACGATGCTGTCACTAAAGGCGCTTGCAAAGTTCCATGCACTGCCGACGAATGCGTCAGTTCTACGACGCTCAATAAGTGCCACAAAGCCGAAGGTGCCCAAGAAGGCTACGTTGAAGTCGAAACATGCGAACCAACCGAAGCCAACATGGCGAGCGTCTGCATGGGCAACGCCTGTGTAAACATCAATAATCAGCAATTCATCGGCGCTCCCTGCGAATGCACGGGCACGGATTGCGACGTCGTCTATAACAAAGACGAAATCGAATCGTTCTTTAGCGAAGCTGGCAAAACATGGCTCGGCACGGTCGATGATGCATCCAAGCTCAAAAATGGCGACGAAATCCGCGGCGCGAACTTCTTCGCTGATAGCACATGCAACGCTTTGGCGACGAAGTTAAACGTTCAAGTCCCTGCTGGTCTCAAAATCGGTTGCTTCCGCACGACGAAAGTCACATTCCCCGAAGCATTTGCTACGCTCTTCAGCACAGAATTTGCCAAGAGAATCAAAAATGACGTCTGCAAAAATGGTGATACCGTCAGCGATCAGGCTGGTAAATGTGCTGAAATGCTAGAAGGGAAAGATATAACCGTCTTCCAAAATATCGTCGATAATCTCAACGAAGTCGGTAAAATCCTCCGCAACGGCATCGAATTTACGGGTCCCCAAGGTTACTGCACGATGGGCGCCCTCGAAATGGATGGCAAGCTCGCCACATCTGCTGTCAAAGGCACGGCTATCGACATCTTCTCCGAAAATGCCTTCGTAGCCAAACCCACAGCAGAAAATCAGGTCTCGTTGTTCTCCAGATTCAACGGTGGCAATTTTGAAGCAATCACCATTCCGAGCACAGAAGAAAACGCCGTCAATTGCCCCGAAGGCAGCGAACTCTACAAATACGAAATCGGCAAAAACTTCTCCGAATCGTTCGGTAAAGCTACGATTCACTACGCACTCTGCCTCCAGAAATGTACAGACGATTCGACTTGCCGCGAAGGCTACCAATGCATGAAACTCACCGAAAACTCCTACAAAGGTGAGAAAGCCGACAAAGCTGAACGCTCGAACGTCTGCTTCCCCATGAAGAACCACACCTACATGGAGGAAACGCTCAAACCTGCGTTCAACGGCTTCATGCTTAGCCTCTTCAAATAATCTACTTGGCTAACGCCTAGCACATAGAGCCAGCTCGCCCGATTTGGGCAAGCTGGCTTTTTTTTGCCCACGCCGCGGGCGTGGGGGGCAGAGCACCCAAACCAAAAACGATCAAATCGCGCGTTTTCTATACATCAGCCCAACGAAAACCGGCACGCCGATCAAGGCGATGATGACGCCCACCGGAATCCAAGCCGTGCCTTCGATGATCCGCGATATGGCGTCGGCGACGAGCAAGGCGATGGCGCCTATCGGTATCGAAAGCGCATACGTCGTGCGCATATCGCATCGATATATCGATCGGATGACATTGGGCACAACGAGCCCGACGAAGCTAATCGGCCCACATTGCGAGACGACGAGCGCCGCCGCGACCGATGCGGCGACGACGACGAAATACCTCACGCGCGATACGTCGACGCCGCGCGATTGCGCGAGTTCAGAATCGACGGCGATCAAATCGAGTGGCGCGGCATTGCGCCATAGTATGGCGATTGCGACGGCGATTATCGGGGCGATATAGAATGCATCATAGCCCGCGATTTCGAGACCTCCGAGTTGCCAACGCATCATTTGTTGCGCCGTTAGCGGCGTCGCAAACGCCTGAACGGCGAGCCCACAAGCCGAACAAAACATCGACGTAGCGACGCCAGCGAGCAAGCAATAGAGCGGTGAACGCATCCCAAATCGATGCGAAATAGCAATCACGGCGATGAGCGATATCCCACCGCCAAGCGTCGCCAGCAATGGCAATGCAAAAATCGACACCACGCCCCATTGTATCGCTATCATCGCCCCAAGCGACGCTCCGCTAGCAATTCCCAGCGTATAGGGCGAGGCGAGTGGATTCTGAAACAAAGCCTGAAACGATGCCCCAACCGCCGCCAAAACGCCTCCGGCTAGTGCCGCAAAGAGAACTCGCGGTATGCGTAGATCGACGAATATGTGCTCGGCAACGCCGTCGAATGGAATCCCTAGCCATGTCGCACCGACCCACGGTAGCACGGCGATCAATAGCGCAAGCGCCCCATAAACTATCCACATCGCGTGAACTTCGCGGCGTCTCAAATCACTTCGCCAGTCGGCGACGAATTCATCATTCGACGCCATGCCATTGGCAATCCCCGATACGGCGCCACTTGCCGCGTCTTCGACGCTCCCCAACACGGCGCCGCGCGATAATGCCGATCGCTTCGCCACGCGGCGTTCGATTTCTTCCCAATCGTCGGCCGATATCCCCGAAAACGTTTCGTCGAGCGATTGATGCGATGGAAACCGATTTCTAGCAAATTCTATACATCGACCATTGCACAATACCAAAGTATTATCGGCATAAGTCGCCGTTTGACGAAGATCGTGCGAAACCGATATAATCGTCTTGCCCTGCAAACGAAGTCGATCGATTTCTTCAAAAAACCGGCGACAATGATGAATATCGAGCGCCGAAGTCGGTTCATCGAGCAATATCATTTGGGCATCTTGCAATATAGCCGAACACAATACGAGCATTTGCCGCTCACCGCCCGAGACTTCGTCGATCGAGCGATTGGCGAGGTGTTCCAACTTCATCGACGCCATGCACGACATGGCGCGATCGATATCGCTAATCGTTGCCGCCTGCATCGCCAAGCGATGCGCATATAGACCTTGCGCGACGAAGCTCACGGCTCGAATCGGTGGAAGGGCTTCGATCCGCTGGGGCACGTATGCCATGATTCGCGCTCGCTCGTGCGGCAAAAGCCCCCATATATCGGCACCGCGATAGACGACATGACCTGCGCAAGGCGGCAAAATGCCCGCGATTGCCTTGAGCAACGTCGACTTCCCTGCCCCATTAGCTCCGACGATGTGCGTCCATTCCCCTGTGGGGAACTCACACGAAATATCGCACAATATTCGCCGTTTGTTTAGCTCAACCGAAATTCCTTCGAGGCAAAGCGAATCGTTCGAATTATCTATGCTTCCGTCCATCGTCGATAGATGCATTCGCTATACTTCAGCCTCCCCCGAAATCGCCCTTGCCTCATGTCGCCGCGCTAGGGGCGCGGCGCAGATCTATTCCGCGAGGCTAGCGCGAACGCGCGCCAGTTTTTCGACGTATTCGGGCGGATTCCCAATCGCCGCTAGCTCGGATTCGGCGAGGTCGAGGCGCGCCTTTGCCGATTTGCCATCGCCAGCTTCGATTTGTTTCGAAGCGATGTGGATTTGGGCATCGACGATTTGGATCTTTGCGTTATCGTCGCGACGAAATGCGCGCAGGGCGTTTTCGTATTCGATATAGGCTCGGCGCTTTTTATCGCGCTCAAATTCCAAATCGCCCAAGCGCATGGCGGCGACGCCCAAATCCCGATACGATTTCGTCTCGGTAAATGCATCGATCGCCGCCTCCGATGCTTTGCGAGCCTTCGAATTGTCTTCGGTCGCAACGCTCAAGAGGTGTTCGACGATGCCAACCCACGACAAGTGGACTTCGGCGCCCGCCGATATCCGCGCCTTTGCCGTGCGAAGTGCCGAACGCGCCGCCTCGAGATCGCCGCGATGCATGGCCTCGGTCGCGATCAACCATTGGGCAACGACACCCCAACCGCTCTTTTTGGGCAATTCACCAACCTTTTCGGCGAGTGCCTTTGCCTTTTCGCCGACGCCAGCCCAATCGCCTTGTGCCATGGCGATTTGCCCCAATCCGACGAGTCCTTCGACGCTCTTTTCGGCGTCGGCATTGCCAGCCATGGCAACGAGCGCATCACGCGTCGCCGATAAATTGGCATTGTCGATGCGATCGGGCAACGATGCCTCTTGCGCATAGGCGTGCGTCGATAAAAATACGACAAAACTAAAACACAATGTGCGGAGTATATTTCTATATTTCATGACGAATGCATCCTATCTACGGTACAAAACCACATAGCTCGACGACGATACCAATTCGAGCTCAAAAATGCAATTGTCATCGGCGCAGTCGCCTCCGATGCCTCTATATTCCAAACCGATGCTTCACATCGTCGAACGAAATATCGAGCACTTTGGCAATCTCGAACAAATAGGCCTGCAATCGCGGTGGCGATATCGATTCGACGTGTTGCGACTCGATCGCTTCGATGACGCTTTTGGGCACGCGCGATCGAATGGCGAGTTGTAGCACGGAGAGCTGAAACTCGAGTCGGCGTTTTTGCAAAAATGCGCCTGCATCGGGCTGTGAAGGGCTCAAATCGCAACGCTTGACGGCGGCAAACGAATCCGAAACGCACCGCGTCACGGCCTGCATTTCGCCACTGATATAGCCCGAATCTTTGCCCATCGTCGCCGCCATATCGTTGTAATCGGCGCGCCGCCATGCCGCTTCGAGCAACGTCAAGATATGCGCCACTTTATCGGGTTTCATGATCATCGATACCATGCCGTGATCGCGACAATACCCCTCCCAAAGTTGCCGATATGCCTGACGCGCCCCAACCGATGTCGTCGCGCGCAAAAACTGACGCGGTTTCTGTTGCACTTGGATCGTCGGCAAACAATCGCGATCGTGCGAAAGCCAATCGCCGTGCTCGGACAAATTCCGCATAATATCGCCCCATTCCCGTGCCATCGGGTCTTCGCGAACGAAAAGCGACACATCGCCGAGTTGGCGCTCGTAAAACCACCGCCGGTCGTCATACGATATCGCCCCCAAATACCCAACGTCGATCCCAAACATCATGCCAAGGGCATGGCACAAAGCCGTGCTCTGCAACGATTCGCTGTTATCGCGACGATGGTTCAAGACAAACGCACACTTAAACGACGACAACGCTCTAACGAATAATTCCTGCTGATTCGGCAATAATTTCGGATAAATATCAGAAAATTCCCAATTCTTTGAATTTGATGCAATTTCCTGGACGATCCCCACGTCTCCCGACGCCGCAGCCAAATGGCGATTGATCGCCAAACGAATCCATCGCACGAGTGCCATCAACGACGTCGGTTCGGGGGCGGCCAGCAAAATCGGCAAATCGGCTCGCAAAAACATCGCACTCGCTTCGTCGAACGACGACGGCAAATCGAGCACCACGACATCGAACGACGAATTGCGCCACTTCGCCACCCAAGCATCGCAATCTTCGACGGGGCTTGCCAAGCCAACGACGTAACAATTCGCAAGCGACGTTGCCACCGCCTCGGTGCAATCTGCAATCGCCACACCGGGCATATCGACGAGATACTGCAACGCCCCGTATGCATGTGCAAAATCGACGACGACGACTTTTTTGCCCTTCGCACACAGCGCGCGCGACAAAGCTACTGCACACGACGATGCGCCCCCGCCGCCCTTTGGGCTACATATTGCTATCAGATGAGCCATAAATCACATTGCGCAAACGACGGCGCACAAAACACGAGCATACGTCGAAAGCCGTCAGATCGAATCCAAAACTAGCGGCCGCAAGGTGCACCCCCCTACACGCCGCCAGCACGATATTTTAGCACAAAAAACCGTTATTCTGCCCGATATTCGCGCATAAATTCGCCAATTTTCGAAAACGCTTCTTCGAGCACATCTTCTTGCGGCAAGAAGACGATTCTGAAATAGCCCGCATCGGCTTCTCGGTAGCCAAATCCCGACCCCGGCACGACGACGACGCCTTTGCTTTCGAGCAATGCTCGGCACCAAGCCATGTCGTCTTTCACACCTTCGACGCGCACAAATGCATAGAAGCTCCCATCGGGCACCGCACACGACAAACCGTCGATCCGATCGATCCAGCGCATGCAACAATCTCGACGACGTTGTAACTTTTCGATCAATTGGGGCAAATGGCTTTGCGCCCCCAATAAACAAGGCGCCACCGCATATTGAAACGGATGATTTGCACATAATCGAGCTCGCATTAAACGTTTTATCGTCTCGAAATACTCGCTTAACGCATCCTCGGGGCCACTTACAATCCCCCAACCGACGCGAATCCCCGGCCCCAAATACGCCTTACTCAAACCATTAAATGTCACAAAACACGCCGAATCGTCGAGCGATGCCATAGGGACATGATGCGAATCACCTAATATAAGTCTTTCATATATTTCATCGTTTAATATCAATAAACGATGTTCTTTTGCAATTTCAATAATATCGCGAAGTCGGTCTTCCGAATACACCGCCCCCGTCGGATTATTCGGATTGATGACGACGATGGCTCGCGTCCGTTCATCGATGATCGAAGCAATTTGCGCCACATCGGGCTGCCAACCGTCTTCTTGTTTCATCTTATAAAATCGTATTTCGACGCCTAGGCGATTCAATATCGTTTCATAGAGCGGATATGTCGGGCTCGGCAACAATACATTATCGCCAGGATTGACGAGCGCCGTCAATGCCAAATCGATACATTCACTCGCGCCATTGCCCGTAAAACTCCCCACAATCGAACCAATATGTTGACGCCCCACCGCATCGGCCTCGATTGCCGAAAGCGCCTCGGGCAATCCCTCCGACGGTGCATAACCACAATGGCGCGTCTCCAATGCATGGTGAACCGCCTCTTTCGCCTCGTCGACTAAATCAAAATCATATACATTCGGGTCGCCAATATTCAAATATAATATACGACGCCCCTCGCGCGCCAATCGATTGGCCAACACCGTCACCTCGCGGATGGCATAGCGCACGTTTTGCGTCGCCAACGACGGCTCTATCTTATACGATCCTTGCGATGAAATTTCATGTCGAGTCATACCCATATTATCCTCAGTCAATATATCAAATTGCGGCCTGTTCGTCGCCTATTTCGCCCAAGGGCTCAATACGGCGCCGGCTACGCCTATTTCGCCCAAGGGCTCAATACGGCTCCGCTTGCGGCCTGTTCGTCGCCTATTTCGCCAAAGGGCTCAATACGGCGCCGGCTACGCCTATTTCGCCCAAGGGCTCAATACGGCTCCGCATCTGCGCTATTGCCTATGGCAATACGCGCAGATTTTTTAGCTACTAGCGCAATTCGAGTATGTCTTTCAACATCGATCTGACGCGATCGACGTCTCGATGTCGTATCATGAAGTAATATTCACCCATGGCATCTGAAAACGCTCCCGGCACCGGAGCATGTTCGATAATATCATTGCCATACATTTGTATGATTTCTTCGTTTGAATATTTGAAGACTTCATTTGAACGGCGACCCGCAAAACCTACACTATAGATCAATCGATTGTCGCGGTATGGATACTCATCGTGGAACGATGCCGCCCACATTTCATATAAATCGATATCGGCAGAGTAATTCATCATATCGATCGTATATAACCCTGGCGGGCGAACGTTGATTTCGAGGAAGCAATATTCGTGCTCCGACACGCGGAACCATTCGATATGGAAAAATCTCTCGCGGACACCAAACGCTTCGATACAACGATGACCAAGTTCAATCAATACTGGATCGATATCTGTAACATTATAATAATATATCGAACGCCCTGCGTTCACGCACTCCATCACGCCAGAATTATATTCATGTGATGTTTGAAATTCGACGTGACCATGGCGATCGACAAATCCATCGAATGTCACAATCGATCCACGAATATATTCTTCGCATATATAACGACCATGAATTTTATGATATGTCGATTCGATTTCATCTTCGTGCGATATGCAATACGTCGCAGCCGCCCCAACGCCGACGACGGGTTTCACGACGACGGGCAAACCAACTTCGCCAATGAATTGACGCAGTTGTTCGATCGATTCGACCTCGACGCCACGAGCCACGGGCAAACCCGCCGACTGTGCTACGCGTTTCATTCCAACCTTGCTACGATTGATATCGGTCTGCGCCGGCTTCTGACCTGTGATATTAAAATCTTCGCGCAACTGCGATTCAATGCCAAGCCAAAATTCATTCTGCGAATCGATGCGATCGATCTTGCCATATTTCGACGTCAAATAACCTACCGTGCGAAGCATCGTATCGTATTGCGTCATATCGGCAATATAGACGTATTCATCGAGCACACTGCGCAATTCATCGCTAATCGATGCACTATCGCCTATACCTATGGCTACATCTCCGTGGCGCTTCACAGCGCGCGCATAATTGATCTGATTTGGGGGATAGTGCGGTGAGAGGATGATGACATTCATCGGAACAACCTTTTTTAGAACGACGCCCTTTTGCAGGGCGTTAAAACACAAACGCCAAAGACGCATCGCGGTCTCTGGCGATAAAACAACTACATCATACCATCTCGAGCCCATTGCTTCAAATGATTAAACCATAATCCGCGCACCGTGCGATGCAATTGTTGAATCGCAAGCGGTGGCAAAAAAAAGCCGCCCAAGCGGGCGGCTTTTAGCAATCGCACACCGTGCGATGAATTGCTGAATCGAGCACAGTGGCAAAAAAAGCCGCCCTTGCGGGCGGCTATTAGCAATCGCACACCGTGCGATGAATTGCTGAATCGAGCACGGTGGCAAAAAAAAGCCGCCCAAGCGGGCGGCTTTTAGCAATCGCACACCGTGCGATGCAAATGTTGAATCGAGCACGGTGGCAAAAAAAGCCGCCCAAGCGGGCGGCTTATAGGCAACGATGTATTGCCGATTAACCTTCGGTCTTTTGCCAGAGGACGTACGAAATCGCGATCTTATCGGTCGATTCGCCATTGGAGTACGAGAACGTAATCGTATTTTGCGAAGCGTCATACGACCAGTCTTTACCGCGCGTCAACTCGGTAGCCGTATCGCTACCCTGCTTGACGATGGCGACGCGAATCGTCGATGCAACGGGGTAACCTTCCAAACCGTGACGCGACAAGCGCCCGAGAACGTCTTGGAAGATGGAGTCGACCGTATCGCTGTAGTTCTTGCTACAAATACTCGCATAACCACCGCCCTTGCCATCGTTTGAACCATCGGGCGTGAGTTTGCTCAAGTACTTGGCCATCATGATATAGCCTAGACCGTAGTCTGCACCATCGACCGAGTCCGTATTGGTGGAATCGAGCTGTTGGCAGAAACCACCGTTTTCCTCTCCGATATCGCCGACGAGTGCAAAGCCCGCGACGCCACCTTGCCCTGCATACTTGTGATACTCTTTGATGTAATACATCAACATGTCGTAGAACGCACGATTCTTTTCGTGGATATCGGCGAGCGTCGAATCTTCGGTGATGATATACTTACCATCCGCGTCTTTGAACGAATTCTTCATCATCGGATTGCACATGTTCGCGTCGTTACCCGCGTATGAGCCCGTATACATCGAATACACGAGTTTCGACAAATCGGGATTGTCGAATTTAAACGTCTCTTCGGTAATGGTTTCGTCGACAAAACCCTTGTTCACGAGTTTATATCCCGTCAAACAACCTCTGAGGTTGTCCCCAGTCGAAATTAAATCACCCTTAACAGGTTCTTTGAATTGACGCGATTCTTCGTCCGAAACCCAGATGATATAGTGCAATGCGTCGTCGCGAAGCATTTGACCAGCAAGGGCTTGCTGGCAAGCGGGCTTTGCAAATTCCTCGGCAGACTTACAAATCGTTGAACCAGTCGTACTGCGTTCGAAGATACTATTCGACTTTCTGCGTTGCTCTTTTCGCTTCGCATTTTCGTTATCGATGGCCTTTTTGAGCGCATCCTCACCACCTTCAGCATCCGGATCGATCTCGTGGAAATCGTCTTTGGTTGCGGGCTTTTCGTATTCTTCGTATGGCTTTGAGACGTCGAGCGACAAGCGATCGAGGACGAGCAAACCGCTCTTAAGGCCGTCTTCGTGCCCTAAACCACACAAGTTCTTCCCATTTTTGCAGGTACCACCAGCAACGGCCTTGACCAAGCAAGCAAAGTGGCGATCGCCACACGTTGCCATCGTCAGAGGTCTCTGCGCCTGTGTTGGCGTCATCATCGGAGTCTTGCCATCGAAAGGTCTTCGCAAACCAGAATACGTATAATATGCGCTAGTATTGACGAGATCATCGGGATATGGCCCACCATCATTGGCAGTGAACGGATTGATATGCCAATTGCCATTGCCCAAACCTTTGCCCTTCTCGTAAATCCATTCGTCGAGGACATAGGAGTCGGTGCCTGCGACGCCGATGCGATAGTCGATCTTCGATCTCTGCAACTTCGACATGAACGTTGCGGCCGTTTCGGCTAAGTTGTCCAATTCGTCTTCCATCGACCCGGAGTTATCGACGACCCAAATGAAGTCGACTTTCGACGACGAATCGCCGAAGTCAGCCTGTTGGCATTTGATCGTATTCAAGACGTTGTAACCACGCGTCGCCGAGTCCAAGCCAATCGGCGCCACGTGCGTGCCCGTCATGATGTCGGTCATGCGCGCATTCACCACGTTGTCGTTCGCTTTTTCGGAGCAAGCCACGGCAACGCTATAGACGGTAATCGATTTGCCGTTCTCTTGATACGTCGAGCGTGCCATATAGACCGTCGCACTTGATACATCACTTCCTTCGGCCTCGCACGTCGTGACATCGGCCGAGGCAGTAATTGTCGTGTTCGTCACATTGAGCGATTTGGCGATGGCATCGCGGAGCTTTTGAATCGATGTCCCTGCTTTAAGCGAAACGCGATAAATGTAACGCGATACTTCGTGATCGGGAACGACTTGGAGTCGCGCTGCATCGTATCCCTTGAGATATCCCGTTTCTTTCCACGATGTCAGCGGAACTGCACTCGTAAAGTTCGACGCTTCGACGAACGATTCAATAACTTCGGATTCGAATTTTTGGGCACGTTTGAAAAGCGTCTTGGCCGTGAATGAATCGCCGCCCGTGCTACCGAAAACCATCGCGATGCCACCCTTATCATCGTAGCGAACGATGTCATCTGTCGCTTCGGTCTTGACCATGTCGGCACCGCCTACGCCCTTGGGAACGGCGATGTTAAACGTCTTCATCGTCTCGGTCGTTACCGTTCCTTGAGCATCCATCGAACAAACCGATTTAATAAGGCCGACGCCTTCGGTCGTCGGTTTGCTGTTGGAATCGTTCGGATCGGTCTCGCCTAGCCACGGTTCAAAGATACCATTGCCGTTCAAGTCTTCGAGGTTATCGGGAATCGTATCGCCGTCGGTGTCGGCATTACAGGGATCGAGAATCGACGAGTTCAATTCGATGTGGTTGAGGATGCCGTCGCCGTCGAAATCGCCATACGGATCGAGTTTGTCTTTCTCACACGTTTGAGAATTTGCGCAACGCGCGTGCGACGCGCAAACCGCCCATTGGCAACTGTTTGCCGTCTTGCCGCATTCATACGTGCACGTTCCGACGTCTTTGCACGTCTTATCTTTGTGGCATGTTGCGACGTCGTTGCAACGCGCTTCGTCACTGCATCCACCAATGTCATCGCACGTTTGAGTGCACACGCCATCTTGACAATGACCTTCGACGCACATGGCAACATCGCCACATGCTACGAAACCGGGCTTGCCGCTACCACCACTGCTCGAGCTGCTGTCGTCACAGCCAGTCAGCCCTACACCAGCCACGACGAGCGCAGCCAACGAAAACATCAACTTACGGTTATTCATTCCTACCTCCAATCTGTGCATCATACGATACGCCCTATACAGACGTCTCACTCGAAAACTATTCCAAGCTAAGCGCCTTATAACCTTTTTAAGCCATATATTCAACACGCAACGGCGCTATTTTTCACACATTAACGCGTGCTTGAGCCCTATTTTAGGGTACGATGCGGCGCTAAAAAAGCCGTGCGTATGCGCCGAGTCGAAGACGACGGTGCATAGCACGGCAAGCCCGGCGTATTGCGCTAGCAATAGCCGGGCAACGAAGCCGTATTGAGCCCAAAGGGCGAAATAGGCGTAGGCGGCGCCGTATTGGCCAATGCCAATAGGCGACGAAAACAAAAATCAAAAATATTGAAAACGATTAATCGACGTCTTTTCGATGAAGCGAAAACGTCACTTCGTGATGCTCGATCTTCACATCCGAGCTCGTGTTTGTGCTATCGCGCCCGATAGTTCCATCGGCCGAGATGAGTTTGCCGCGTTCGATGACGATGTCGATTGTGCCTTTATCGTTGGCGCCACCGGCCACGAAGCCGACGGTGACGTTGAGTTCGGCACGCTGTTTGGTGCTATCCCAATGTTTGACGCCGACGGCACAAGACCGGCGATAGGGGGCGTTTTCGATGAGGTCGGCTTTGTCGACAAACGTCCATTTGGCGTCGGGGGTAATGTAGGGGCTCAGCGGCACCCATGCAAAGTGCAAGACGTCGACGATGGAATAGAGGGCACGCGCGACTTGCGGGTTGATGTTGGCATCGGGAACGACGCTCGACAAGCCAGATTGCGGCAAAAAGCGAGCGTAGAGCGAAACGCCGGCGAGCATGCCTCCGGTGCTGGCGAGTTCGACGTGATTGCCGTTGTTGTAGACTTCGGCGAAGACATCGGCCAGTTGAATCGTCACGCCGGAGTCGACAGATCGCAGTGGTTTGTCGACGATGACGTCGGCTTTGATTTCGACGCTCGTCGTGTGCTGGAATTGCGACTTGTGTTCCATCCACAAGTGATACGTTTCGGGCGATTCGATCGGCGCATAACTCAGCGCGTCGCCCGTTTGCGGCCCATCGACGACGTCTTCGGTCATCACGCGGTAGACTGCCGTATTGCTTTGTTGTTTCTCGTGCGAGAGCGGCGGATGCGTGACGACGAGAGCCATCACGCCTACGAAGAGCACGGCGACGATCGTCAATATGATTGCCGATCGGCGGCGATTTTCGGGCGTCGCATCGAGGGCGTCGAGACGCGCCTCTTCGCGATCGATTTCGGCCGCGCTCGGTGCCTCCGACACTGGCGAATCGTCGTGTTCGGGCGCAGGTTCGAGGATTGAATTCGTTTGTTCGGTCATTATCGTGATATGCGAAATGGCGCAACGGCGTTTGTGCCGTGCGCCTCGGGAAACAACCACCTAGCTGTGCGTGGCGTTACGATGGATTGTCTGCTGATGCCGATTTGTCGGATTTATCCGATTTATCGGGGTCTCCGACCTTCTCGACGACGGGTGCTGCGACGGTCGAAAACCCGTGCGTCGCCTCGTGTTCGCCCGCCGTGCGCTCGTAGACTTCGATGCGAGCTTTGGCCGTCGCCAATTGGGATTCGAAGGCAAAACGCTGCTCGACGTCTTCGTTCGACAAATTCTTGAGTTTGTCTTCGGCTTCGTCGATGAGTGCTTTTTCGGCAATCGGGTCGATTTCCATGTTGCCGCGAGCAGAATCGACGAGCAATGTCACGACGTCGTTCGAGACTTCGACGATCCCATCGGCACAGGCGAAGACTTCCTTTTTCCCATTGCGCGTCACCGTCAACTCGCCGGGCATAATCGTCGAAAACAGTGCAACGTGACCGGGCAAAATTTCCATCATGCCGATCGTTCCCGGCAACGATATGCTATCGACGGAGCGCGAATAGACGACGCGTGCCGGTGTGATGATTCTGACTTCGATTTGTTCCGCCATGAGTTACACACCTTTGCGGAGCAATTCCGCCTTTTCGACGGCTTCGTCGATGTTGCCGACCATGTGGAAGGCGGCTTCGGGAAGATCGTCGTATTTGCCCGAAAGCAATTCTTTGAAACTGCGAATCGTATCTTTGAGCTCGACGTATTTGCCCTTCATTCCCGTAAATGCCTCGCCCATGAAGAAGGGCTGCGACAAGAAGTAACGGATCTTACGGGCGCGATTGACCGTGAGGCGGTCTTCTTCCGAGAGCTCATCCATGCCGAGAATGGCGATGATATCTTGGAGTTCCGAATAGCGTTGCAACGTCGACTGAACGCCGCGAGCGACGTTGTAATGATCTTCGCCCACGATATGCGGATCGAGTAGCGAGCTCGTCGAGGCGAGCGGATCGACGGCCGGGTAAATACCGGCGCTGGCGAGTTGACGCGACAAAACCGTCGTGGCATCGAGGTGAGCAAACGTCGTCGCTGGTGCGGGGTCGGTCAAGTCGTCGGCGGGAACGTAAATCGCCTGAACCGACGTAATCGATCCGTTCTTCGTCGACGTAATGCGCTCTTGAAGCTCGCCCATTTCGGTCGCTAGCGTCGGCTGATAACCGACCGCGCTCGGAATACGACCCAAAAGGGCCGAAACCTCCGACCCGGCTTGCGTGAAACGGAAGATATTGTCGATGAAGAGCAAAACGTCTTGATGCAATTCTTCGCGGAAGTATTCTGCAACCGTCAGGCCCGAAAGCGCCACACGAGCACGTGCCCCAGGCGGTTCGTTCATCTGGCCGTAGACGAGCGATACTTTCGATTTATCGCGATCTTCGCCCAATTTGATGACGCCCGATTCGACCATTTCCCAATACAAGTCGTTGCCTTCGCGCGTGCGCTCGCCAACGCCCGTAAAGACCGAATAACCGCCGTGCTTGAGGGCGACGTTGTTGATGAGCTCCATGAGGAAGACGGTTTTGCCGACGCCTGCACCGCCAAACAAGCCGATTTTACCGCCCTTTTGATACGGCGCGAGCAAGTCGACGACTTTAATCCCCGTTTCAAAGTTTTCGACCGATACGGCTTGCTCTTCGAACGACGGAACGGGGCGATGGATTTCCCATCGCTCTTTGGCTTCGATGACGCCTTGTTCGTCGACCGGTTCGCCGATGACGTTCATAATGCGACCGAGCACTTCTTTGCCGACGGGAACCGAAATGCCGCGACCCGTATTTTCGACCGCCATGCCGCGAACGAGACCGTCGGTCGAGTCCATGGCAATCGTGCGAACGACGTGCTCGCCGATGTGCTGTGCGACTTCGAGCACCAAATTACCTGCCTTATCGCTAATCGACGGATTCGATACGCGAAGCGCCGTATAAATCTCCGGCAATTCGCCTTCGAACGATACGTCGACGACAGGACCAATTACCTGAAGAACCTTACCATGACTTATATGTGTCTCTGGGCTCATTTGAACTCCCTGCTCGTATTGAAATGAATATGAACTCAATAATGATGATAACTTTCTATAAACTGCTGGCAATGCTCGAATTCGATATATCACTAGCAGCTTATTGATGAATATATATATATCGCCGTTTATAATGCTTCGGCACCGCTGACGACTTCGATGAGCTCGGTCGTAATCGCCGATTGACGAGCACGGTTGAATTGCAACGTCAGGCGATTGATCATCTCGACGGCGTTCTTCGAAGCGTTATCCATCGCCGTCATGCGCGCGCCGTTCTCGCTCGCGCATCCTTCCAACAAACTCCGCTGAATGTGAACCATGACGGCGCGCGGCAAGAGCGCATCGAGGATCTCCGTCTGCGACGGTTCGTAGATAAACGGCGTCTCTTCGATCGTCTTTTGCTCCTCGGTGCCGAGGCAGGCATTGCCGTCGGCGTCGACGTTCGTCAAAATCGACTGCATCGGCAAAACGGCATCGAGCACGACGCTTTGCTGGATCGCGCTTTTAAACACCGTATACAAGATAAACACTTCGTCGATCTCGCCTTGCTCGAACGATTCGCACAGCGATTTCGAGAGCTCGAGAGCAACCTCTGAAACGGGGCGTTCCCAGCCATCTGCCACGAGCGTGCGATCGATCCCTTCGATATGGCGCGTCGCTTCGTATGCCTTGCGACCGACGAAATAGAGCTTGATCGTTTCAAATTCGCCTCGGCGTTCCTCGACGAATTTGCGAGCACTCTTGACGATGTTGTGATTATAGGCCCCGCAAAGACCCTTATCGCCCGAGACGACGATGAGCGCCACTTTCTTCGTCGATTCCGGACGACGCAAAAGCGGATGTTGCGTCTCATCCGATTTCAAGATGATGTGCTCTATCGTATTGACGAGGGCATTCACATACGGACGCGTCGCCACTACGGCCGTTTGCGACTTGCGCAGCTTCGAAACTGCGACCATCTTCATGGCCTTCGTTATCTTGCCCGTATTCTGCACACTCGCTATATGTTTACGGATCTGCTTGAGATTCGCCATCGTATCGATTTCCTTCTGATTGCGTCGCCTGGCGCGGGCGCAATGCCCGGGCAAACGACGTCAAAGACTTCGGAGCGATTTTGCTCCAACGCCGCTGGCGCGGCGCCATTTCGTCGATCCTATGCCTTGGCATTCGGATCGAATGAGCTCTGGAATGCGCCCAACACCTTGTCTAATCGCGCCTTGATATCATCGTCGAGTTTCTTCTTCGATCGAATATCGGCCAAAATATCGCTGTGATTCGTCTCGACATAGCGCAACATTTCGGATTCGTAGCGACGAACGACGTTGAGCGGATAATCTTTGAGCCAGTTATTCGTCGCCGCATAAATCGACACGATCTGCTTCTCGACGGGCATCGGCACGTATTGACCTTGTTTGAGGACTTCGGTCAAACGGCTACCACGAGCGAGCATGGCTTGCGTGACAGAATCGAGGTCGGAACCGAACTGCGCAAAGCTCTCGAGTTCGCGATATTGCGACAAGTCCAAGCGAAGTGTACCGGCGACTTGTTTCATCGCCTTGATCTGGGCTGCACCACCGACGCGGCTAACCGAAATACCGACGTTGATAGCCGGACGCGTACCGGCGTTGAACAAGTCCGTATCGAGGAATATCTGGCCATCGGTAATCGAAATCACGTTCGTCGGAATATAGGCCGAGACGTCGCCCGCCTGCGTTTCGATAATCGGCAACGCCGTCAACGAACCGCCCGTCTTCGGATGACGAATGACTTTGTAGTTCGTCCCGCGAGCCTTGGCCTCGGCTTCGGCTTGCTTTTTGCCGCGCGGCCCCGGATAAACGACCCCATCGACGCCTTCGCATGTCGTTTCGGGCGCCGATTCGTCGACGATAATCCAGTCTTCGCGCATCTTCGCCGCGCGTTCCAACAAACGGCTATGGAGATAGAACACGTCGCCAGGATACGCCTCGCGCCCAGGCGGACGACGCAACAACAACGCCAGCTGGCGATACGCCACGGCTTGCTTCGACAAATCGTCGTAAATCACTAATACGTGCTTGCCGTTGTCGCGGAAATACTCGCCCATCGTGCAACCAACATAGGGCACCAAATATTGCAACGGTGCCGATTCGCTCGCCGTTGCACTCACGACGATCGTGTATTTCATCGCATCGTGCTTGCGCAACGTCTCGACGACTTGCGCAACCGTCGACTGTTTCTGACCAATCGCGACGTAAATGCAATACACATCGGTATCTTTTTGATTGATAATCGCATCGATGGCGACGGCCGTTTTCCCCGTTTTGCGGTCGCCGATGATGAGCTCGCGTTGACCGCGACCAATCGGAACGAGGGCATCGAGGGCTTTGAGACCCGTCTGAAGCGGTTCATAAACGGATTGACGCGAAATAATCCCGGGCGCCTTGATATCGACTGGGCGCGTCTCCGCGCTCGCTATCGGACCCATGCCGTCTATCGGCTGACCCAACGCATTGACAACGCGACCCACGAGCGCTTCGCCAACCGGTACCGACGCAATGCGACCCGTGCGGCGTACTACATCGCCCTCGCATACCAAATGCGCATCGCCCAACAACGCACAACCGACGTTGTCTTCTTCGAGGTTGAGAACCAATCCGTACACGTCGTTCGGAAACGCCAACAACTCCCCTTCCATGGCATTTTCCAAGCCATAAACGCGAGCCGTACCGTCGCTACTCGTGATAACCGTCCCCGATTCCGTCACTTCGATTTCGCGATCGAAATCCTCAACCTGCTTGCGGATTATCTGACTGATTTCTTCTATATTGATAGCCATCCGTCCTTCCCTTGGTAGATGAACCGGGATCTATACTGACGAGCAAATACGACATCTGCCCAATCCTGCACTCTCCCGTCGATAAAAAAATCTATGCCATGCCCATACGGCGCAATAAACCTAACTCTACGCTTGCGCCGATGAGTTCAGTATCGCCTCGCGCATCTTCTCGAGCTCGCGGCGTACCGTGCTATCGTATACTTTACCGTCCAATTCGACGCGCATACCACCCAATAACGACGGGTCGATCCGCTCGCTGAGCAAAACTTCGCAACCCATCACTTGGCAAACTTTCGTCGTCAAACGCGTCTTCTGCGACGCCGTCAACGCCTGCGCCACATACACAAAACCGCGCAAACGACCCTCGGCCGCATCCCGCAACGACGTCATCGACGCCACGATATTCGCAAAATGACTCGCTCGACCGCGCTCGACGACTAATCGAATAAAATTCGAAAAAACTCGATCATAGTTGCATTTTTCTAAAATCGCATCGACGATTTTCCGCCGCTGACACCGCTCGATATTCGGATGCGAAAGCGCCGTATACAAATCTTTCGATTTCTCCAATATGCCCAAGAAATCTTCGGCATTGCGCTGAAACACCGCCAATTTGCCCGTGTCCTTGCCGATGCCAAATATCGCCTCTGCATAACGATGTGCTGTGACGTCTGAATTCACGGTTTCCTCCACTACAGCTCAAACGACGCAATACTGCGCTCGATCAGCTTATCGCGCAACGACGCATCTTGCGCCAAACGCGCCTCGATTTCCTTCCGAGCTCGCTCGATCGATGCATCGACGACTTCGCGCTCAAACCGACGACGCGCCGTCGCCGACTGCAATTCAAACGACGTCTCGGCATCGCGCTTCAAACGCTCGCCTTGCGACACGGCATCCTCTTCGATCCGCTTGCACTCCTGTGCCGTCGCCGTCTCATACGACTGGCGCATCTTGCGCTTCTCATCGCCCAGCTCGCTGAGCATCTGCTCCGCTTTCTCGGCTCGCTCGCTCGCTTGGGCCTTGATTCTACCGCATTCTTCGATATCGCGTTCGATCCGCGATTTCCGCGCCTCTAAGTATTTCGATACCGCCGGCGCACCAAACCACCACAACAACGTAAACACGATGAGCGTATTGCCAAGCTGTGGCGCAAACGTCTTCAAAAAGTACGAAGCCGAGCCCGCGCACTCTCCGTCGCATATCGCGCCAGCCTCATTCATATAATGCACGCCAAAAGCCAACGCCATCGCGACGCACAACGTGACCAATATGACTTTTCTTTTGTCCATGATCGACTATACCAATATCTTCTTGACTATCTGGTCAGAAATCGACGCAATTTCGCCATCCATCTGACGACGCGACGTCGCCAACTGCGCATCCAAATCCGACAACCGCGCCTGCGATTCCGTCATCACGTTCTGGCGAACCAACTCCAGCTTCTCCGTCGCCTTCGCCGTCGCTTCTTCGACCGCCGATTTGCGCTTCGATTCCAGCTCCGCATACACCGATTGGCGCGTGCTCTCATACTCCGCCACCACCGCATCGGCCTTCGCCACCAACGCATTCGCCTCTTCGCGCGCGCCCGTCGTCAGCGACTCACGCGCATCGTATGCCGCAAAATATGGACGAAGTACAAACGCCCTCAAAAACAGCAACAGCAACACGAAAATCCCCGTCTGGATGAACAACGTCACATCCAAATCCAACGACGGGCTTTCAAATGCCAAGTATTGCAGAAACATCTTTTCTCCTCATCCCCCGCAAAACCCCAAAAACGGCGTCCCACTTATCACAGTTACATATCGATTGTCAAAGATACATCGACGCCGCGCGAGTCTTCACACTCGCTTACTCTAACACGCCAAATCTTTTTTTATTCCATTTTTTGTCGCCCTATTTCGCTCCCGCTCAATACGGGCTTTTATCGCCCTATTGCCTGCGGCAATACGGGCTCTGGCTACGGCTATTTCGCTCCCGCTCAATACGCCTACGCTTCCGCGCTTTTGCCTGCGGCAATACGCGCTTTTTATCGCCCTATTGCCTGCGGCAATACGGGCTCTGGCTACGGCTATTTCGCTCCCGCTCAATACGCCTACGCTTTTTTGGGGCATTTCGCTTCTGCATCCAATCGACAAAGTATCGATTTTCCAAGCCTAATCGATGCCATGGCGAACTTTCTCGGCGATCCGATGCGATAGCCGCGTGTAGCGCGTCGCCGGGCGGTCATTCGCTATCGCATTCTTGAGCGTATACGAATCCGTGATGAACACCGCAAGCCGCCGAGCGCGCGTCAATGCCGTATAGAGCAAGTTGCGCTGAAGCATAAAGCTCTGACTCCGCAAAAACGTACATATCACCGCCGGATACTCGCTCCCCTGCGATTTATGCACCGTGCAAGCATAAGCCAAGACGAGGTTTTCGAGCGCCTTTTTCTTGTATTCGACGAGTCGACCATCGAAATTGACGAGTATCTTCACATTCGTCGCCTGCTCGATTATCCCGACGTCGCCGTTAAAGACGTCTAAATCGTAGTCATTGCGTATCTGCATCACGCGATCGCCTATTCTAAACCCCTGCACACACCCTTCTATCGGCGCACCTCCGCCATTGAGCCTATGCTGAAGGATCTGATTGACGTGCTCCACGCCACCCACATTCTGGCGCATCGGGCAGAGGACTTGGATATCGGTCATCGCATTGAGCCCAAATCGGTTCGGCAGCTTATCACACACGAGTTGTTCGATCAGCTGTTCGGCATGCTCCGGCGTATTCGCATTGAACATGAAAAAATCGCATTTCAAATCCATCATCTCTTCGCGCGTCGGGATTATCGGATACTCGCCATCGTTGATGCGGTGCGCATTTTGCACGATTCGGCTCATTTCGGCCTGGCGGAACACCGTCTTTAACCTCACGACGGGAATGACATTCGACTGAATCATGTCTTTGAGGACTGTCCCCGATCCGACGCTCGGCAATTGGTCGATATCGCCCACGAATACGGCGCGAGCATCGTCGGGCATCGCGACGAGAAGCGATCGCATGAGCGATAAATCGATCATCGATGCCTCGTCGATGATGTAAATACCCGCCGATAGCGGGTTTTCCTTGTTGCGAGCAAACGACCCGCGAGCATCTTCCCCTTGGAACTGGTACTCGAGCAAGCGATGTATCGTTTTGGCATCTTGCCCCGTCGTCTCCGAAAGCCGTTTCGCCGCTCGCCCCGTCGGCGCGGCTAAAAACACGGGGATATCTTGAGACTCTGCCGCCGATACAATGACTTTGACCAGCGTCGTCTTCCCCGTTCCTGGCCCACCTGTAATGACGAGAAACTTCCGCGTCAAACTCGTCATCACGGCGTCGCGCTGTTGATCGGCCAATACGATCCCAAGCGATGTCTCGATGCGCCGAATCTCTGCCTCGTCGCGCCTCCGGTCGACGTCTTCGATCCGACTCGTCACCATACGCGCGATTTCTCGCGCCACGCCGTGCTCTAAATTCCACATATACGAACGATAGACGAGCGTTTCGCCATTGTCGTCTTTATCGAGACGAATATTGCGCCGATCGATGAGCGGCGCAATATGGGGCTCGACCGATTCGGGCGCGATCTGCAAAAGCGATGCAGCATGATCGACCAAAACGGGCAACGGCAAATAACAATGACCTTCGCAATTCTCCGCTTCGTAGAGCGCATAATCGATTCCCGCCTCGATGCGCATCGGAGAATCGGGCGCTATCCCCATTTGGCTCGCTATCTGATCGGCTCGCTTAAAACCAATCCCGTTGATTTCTCGCGCGAGCAAATACGGTTGTTGCTTGAGTATGGCGATGATCTTTTTGCCATATATCCCGATGAGGCGTGCCGATAAATCGTACGAAAGCCCGTGTCCTTGCAAATACACGAATATCTGGCGCGTCTGTTGCTGTTCGGCCCATTCCTTGCGTATCGATTCGAGTTTGCCTTGGCTTATCCCCTTGACCTCGCGCAATCTATCCGGATCGTTATCGAGGATATCGATCGTGTTCTCGCCAAAGTGATCGATGATGCGCTCGGCCATGCGAAGACCAATTCCCGTCAATTGCGACGATAAAAAACGCGCCAATCCCACCGACGATGTCGGCAAGACGATTTCACACGACGAAACGCGCAACTGCGTCCCGTATTTCGATGCCATCCAAACGCCCTTGACGCGAACTTCGTCGTCGACCTTAAACGACGCTAGCGACCCAACCATCGTAAACGACATGCGCTTGCGCGTCACTGCATCGACGACGGCATACGTCTTATCGGGGCTCACAAATCGGATTCGCGTAATACGCGCCGTCGTTTGTGCCGATTCACCTACTACTTTTTCAAACGGTGCTATGATTCCAGCCATTGCCTTCGTCTTCGTGTGAACGATCAAAAATGGCGCGCGTATTGGCCACACGGCCAATAGCGCGCCCGCGGCGGCGTATGTCGCCCAAAGGGCACATGCGCCAAAGCCAAAAGCCCGTATCGCCGATACGGCGATGCGGGCGACAGCGCGGCGTATGCGCGCAACGAATGTGAGCACATAGACGCGCCGCCGGCGTACTGCCTACGGCAGTAGACGGCGCAAACGCAAAACAAAATTCGACAATTCGGTCGAATCGCAAAATATCATGCGACGAAATTAGTAAATTTCGAGACCCTGTTTTGCCTTCGCGTCGCTCTTGCGGTCTTTGGCGGCTTTCTTCGCCTTGGCTTTCTTCTTCTTCTCGAGCTCTTTTTCGGTCGTTTTGCCGTTGATCACGTCGATATCTTCTTGCGAAAGCCCGGCGAGGAGGTCGACTTTCGTCTTTTTGCCGAGGAGGTCGTCGATGCTGCTGCCTTCTTCGGGGCTGCTGTCGGCGGTGAGCGCGTCGATGGCCGAGCTCACTTCGGGGCCCGAGTTGAGCGATCGATAGTACGCTTTGTGGTCTTTTTGGAGCTTCGACTCGACCGAATCGTCGGTAAACACCATCAGAAACGTGCTATATGACGCGTGTTTGTTTTTGACCGTCAGTTTGACGTCGGTTTTGTCGGTCCAAACCGATTCGAGGAAGTTGCCGTCGTCGTCCCACACTTCGTTCTTGGCTGGGCCGTACTTTTGGGCCGTCGTCGCGCAAAACGTGTCGAAGGCGATGGCGCCGATGTAGTTCGAATCGTAGACGACCGCCATCTTGTACAATTTGTCGTCTTTGAAGAAATAATATTTCGTGGCGATGTCGTCGTTTTGAATGATCAACGACTCATTGGCGTCGGGCATGAATTCTTCGCCCACGATCGACACCCCAAGACCTGCCGAATTTTCGCGCGTCAAGACGATGTACGATTTCTGCATGTTTTCGACGCGTTGCGTATGCGCTTTGCGCGTGTTGTCGACAAACGACAAATCGCTGTTGCCGTCGGTCTTTGCACGGAAATCATCCATGATGATGTCGGAGATGACGCGCTTGGCTTCTTCCGACGACATGCCCCACGAAAGGCGACCGAGGCTCTGTTTGAGCGTGACTTTGTCGGATTTTTTTGCCTTTGCGCCTGCCGCAGGCTTGGCTTGCGCCTCGTGGCTCGTCGCCAACATCGTTCCGCTTGCCGCAACTATCAATCCGAGCGCCAAAGATAACCATATACGTGTTTTCATCGCTTTCCTCCAATCGAAGACAAAAGGCTGTCTGAGCCCCAAACTCTGATTTATCGCATTTTTTCGGGCCCGTGGCAAATCAATCATCGACGCCAACGCCGAAACACTCATTCGCGCAACGACGACAGCAATTCCTGCGCATACGACGCATTGCCCCGACGACTACGGCTAAACGATTCCAAAAGCTCGCGACCTGCCGCCGATCCCAATTGTGCCGCCGTCGCCGCCGCTATCGTCCGTACCGTAGGCTCGCCAAAGATGCCACGCGATACGCGTAAAAGCGCTTCGATGGCCGCGATGCGCGTCGCATTCCCTTCGCCAGCATCATCCGTGCCATAATACTCCGCCTTCGCCCCATATCTCATCAAGGCATCGATCGCCGGGTACGAAAACCGCGCATCTTCGATGTCGCCGATGATCCGCCTCACCGCCGCCGCTCGCTCCGATGGCGCACAAAGACGCAACAACGCCAACCGTATGTGAAACCCCTCTGTATCGCTCGCACGGCTCAACTGCGATTCGAGCTTCGCCAATATCGCCTCGTCGGCTGGCGCGCCCGATTGCAAAACGCGCCGCTCAATCGCTTGTACCGCGACGATGCGAAAATCTTCGTCTTCGTCGTCCAACCACTGCTCCACACGCGCCCAATAGGCTTCGCTCGATTCTTCGGCATATTCGGCGAGGCAAAACGCACGATATCGAATCTCATCATCGGCATCGTCGAAACAACGTCCGACAAACGACTTCACCTCGGGCGTCAAATACGACGCCACCGACGCCAACCAAATCAACAAGCTCTCTTTCGCATAAGTCGAAATATCATTCGCATGTTTCGAAATATAATCGCATAATATTTCCGCTACACCGCGATCGTTAGAATATTCATCGCAACAAAACGATACGACGTCTTCTCTCACATCGCGATAAGGCGACCCGATGAGTTCGAGAGCTACCTCGATCAGATCGCTCCGATCCATGTCGACCCACGTTTCGAGGGCGGCACGCCTTTGCGCCGCCGACGACGAAGACGCTCGCTCGATAACTCCTTGTATTTGGCGATTATTTTGTGCTTGGCGATTATTTTGTATTGTCGACATATTCCACCGCCGTTCTGCTCACCCAACCTTGCGATCCATCTCCATAGCGAACTTGAACCCAGCCATCGCGTTCTTTGACGATTTCGACGCTATACCCCGGCTCCAGTGCCATTGCCGAAACATTCGATGCGCCGGCATTATCGGCCGTCTTGAGCCAAACCTCCGACATGATCACGCCCTCGTGCGCCTGCGGCGATGTCCAATACCCTGCCATGAGCCATAACCAGGCTATCAACGGCACGATCCCGATAAAACTCAATACCTTCCGATACTTGGCATGCCACGGAATCATGAGCAAAACGCCGATCGCAAAGAACAATGCCGCCAATAACAATCGCTGTTCGGGCGTCATCACGCTGTCGAAAAATAACGCCGACGATATCGCACGCCCTGAATGGCGCACTTTCTCGCCCTGTATCGATTCGATATACGACAAATTATATCGCGCCTGTTCGTTCGTCGGATTCCGCAATAGCGCGCGTTTGTAGTTCAATACGGCATGCCCCATGTCAACGGCGCCAAGCGCTGCATTTCCCGCATCGACGTAATATGCATAATCTTCGGGGGTTTGCTCCGATAATTGCATAAAATACGCTTGCGCTCGTTTGAACGAAGCTATCCGAGCCGCTCTATCGGTCGTCGCCAATGCCTTGTGATAGGCCGCCGCCGCCACTTCATACGTCACCCCTTGGGCGCCCGCTTCACTGCCCGCCACGGCGGGCGCTTGGGCTACCGCCTCGGGCACGCCCCAAACCCCGACAAATGCGCATAAGAGCAAAGCAAACATCCCCACAATCCACTTGGCATATTTCGGGTTCACGTGCGCGGGAATCGCCGCCCGCAACGAATCGACCGTTTCTTTCGCCAATGGCCTGTCGCCGGCATCGGGCCGATATGCCTCGGCATCGATTTGTTCGCAAATCGGCGTAAATGGCTCGCGCGGCGATTCCGTCGATCGCAAAAACTGATTCAATGCGTTCGATATCTTCGAAGCCGCAACGCGAGCATTATCCGTCGCCGCTTCGTCGATCGCTTTGGCCAATTGCCGCGCGGCATCGCGCTGTTCGGAGTTTTCGGCACTCTTGCGACGCAAGCGGCGAACCCCGACCAAACCTCCCAATACGACAAAAGGAAATGCATAGATCGCCGATAATATCGCAATAAAATTCGACTTTAATGTCGTTTGCAAGGCGATTGTTTCGCTAGGCGCCACCAATCCCAATTCGACGGCGCCGGCGGCGATATCGGGTTCGGGCTGCGCCAATTTCGCCTCGTTGCCATTGGCTTGGGCCTGCCGCGGTTCGGCGATTTTTGCCCCAACCACGTCGGCAGCACTCACTTTTTCGACCGCCGTCACGCTCAAAGCTATCGGCTGGCTCCGTACCGTCGTATATTCTTCGCTCACGGGGTTAAAATACGAAAACGCAAGCGGCGGTATCTCGGTCACCCGCTCCGATTTCACACGAACCGGAACCGTAAACCGCTTGATATGGGTATTTTGCGCTCCCTCGATGTTCTCACCTATCGGAGCATCGTTCGAAACCCCAAACAATTGCTCCTTGAGACCCGCATCGACGAGCGACGGCAATATCAATCCCTCGAGAGAACTCGGCGACGAAATATCGATCGTCAACATGATCGGATCCCCCGCCTTGACTATCGTCCGATCGGCGCGCACCGAAATCGCATAATCCGAACCCATCGCATTCGAAAACGTCGCCGGGCGACCGTTTTCGGGCAATGCCTTGACCTCTATCGTGCGCGCCTTGTCTTCGGCGCGATACAATTTATACGTCGTGCGCCCAAATCCCCACGTATCGCGCGCCATACCCGCTTCGAGCTCTGCCAACACTTTCGATGGCTCGAGCGTTATCATTCCACTCTTGAGCGGCGTCAATTTCACCGATATCAAAAACCGCGTATATTCCAAACCCTGATACGTCACCGTGTCGCGCGTATACGGGAACGCAATCTGGCGACTGCCGACGTTGAGCGGTATCGCGCCGGCTTGCGTCGCCGTCATCGGCTCTTCGACATCGAGTACTTCGGGCATCTGCAATATCGGCAAACTGAACACTTGCGACGATACGTCTTTGCGCAAATACCAACCGATCTGCGCCTCAAACGTCTCGCCTACCCACAACTTCCGATTCGGGAGCTCCAGCGATATCTTCATGTCGGGCGTCGTCTGTACCGTCTGCGCCGTAAACGTCACGCGCTGTTCCGAATCCGCCCTCCGCGCCCCCTGATGCGCCGTTATCACCGGGATGCTATAAACGCCCTCGCGCTTCGGCGTTATCTGATAGCGATAGATAAACGTGACGTCTTTTTTCGACGTCCGACGACCATTGATAATCGTCGTCATCGACGAAATCTGCGGCGATACACCGAGCAACTGAACTTCGGCATCTTCGATCGCAAACGGCTCCACCTCCGGCTCGGGCGATTCGGCGAAATCCGTCGCCACGACCGATAGCTGAAACGGCATCCCCGCATATATCTCCGATGTTTGGGCTTGCAAACGAATACTCTGCGCATACGCCAACTCGGGCACGAGCATCGATACACCTATGCCTAACACCGCCGATACCGCCACGACGCGCAAAGCATTCACTCGACGACAAAGCGCATTATCTTTCATAATCTCATCCCTACCAATCATTCACCACGGGCATCCCAGCCCCTTCATTGCGCGATTCTCGCGCCTTCCGACGTGCCTGATCTCGGCTCCGAATCTGCTCGATCTTCTTCTCAGCCTGCTCTTTCGACATCTTTTGTTGCGCCTTCTGCTGCTGCGCATTCTGTTGTTGCTCGTCGTTTTGTTGCTGTTGCTGGTCGTTTTGTTGCTGCTGTTGTTGTTGCTGGGGCGGCTGCAACCATTCCAACGCCTTTTCGAGGTGCTCGGCTGCCTCTTTTTGTTGAGCCAATGCCTCGCTAAACAACCTGTCTTCGCTCTGCAAATCCGTCTGCGCCTGGCGCATGCTCGCCGCCGCCACTTCGATTTCACTCGCCGCTTGGCCATAGCGCTGCGCCATTTCTTGCGCCTGCTCGCCTCCCTGTTGCGCTTGTTCCGCCTGCGCGCGCATCTTTTCGCTCTGTTCCGTTATCGCTCGCGCCAGCTGCGTTGCCGTCAATTCGTGCACGCGCTGCCTATCGACGACGGCGGGCAATTTCATCGATTGCTCGTCGCCGGTGAGCGTCGAAACGTCGGTCGTCGTATCCAATGTCGACATCTGCTGGCGCAATAGCTCTTCGACGTGCTCGGCTATCGTAAAGAACAACATCCTCAACTGCTCCAAATGCGATCCCGCCAACTCGTCGTCTTTACTCAATTCCCCCCAAACGGCGTCTTCCGCCGTCGCGGGCACCATGCCGCCTGCTCCAGTCCCTTCCGTTGCAGTTCCGCCCTTCGCTCCCATCTCCGTAGCATCATACGCATCGACGACCGTAGCCATCCGCTTCATCGCGGCTTGCGCCTCGGCGCGTAACGTCTCGGCATGCTCGAAAAACTTCTGCGTCTCGGCAATTTGCTCGTCGATCTGCGCCTTCAACGCATCGCCTTGACCCTGCGCCGACGCTTGGCCTTGCGCACTCTGCGCCGCTTTGTTCACTTCGGCTATGGCCTTTGCCGATGCCTTCGCAAGCGCCGCCGACAAACGCTCCAATCGCTCGATATTCGTCGACAAAGCCGGCGACAATAGCCCCTTCTGCTGCTCTCTCGATAACAAATGCGGCGACTCCGAACCAATATCACCCGCCACAACGCCCGACATCGCCTTCTGCGACCGATAGGCAATCTCGACGAGGTGTTTTAAATCGGCAAACCGTTCCATCGCAAGCGCCAATAACTCCACCGATTTCGCCCCATGCCGCAATGCCCCTTCGGCATCGTCGCGCAAAACCGCGCCATCGGCCGCCGCCATCTCCTCCGCCGCTCGACGTATCAACGGCAATGCCTCGCCAATTTGCGCCCTCTGCTCTGCCGCCGCCTCCGCCTCCGCGCCCGATTGCTCCGTCCCAGAAACATCGGCCGATACAACCGCATCCAAAAACGACGCAACGCGCTTCGTCCGCTCCAATACATCTTGCTGCGTATCCGATAACAACGCCTCATTCAGCCAGGGCGGCAACACCGCCTCCGAATTCTGCGTCTTCGCTCGATACTCCGCCAATCGCTCCGGCGACTTAAATACAGCATTCGCCTCGGCTAATCGCACAAAATTCTGCTCATCCTCCGATATATGACCCAATATTCGAAGTGGATCGTCCAATTGCTCGCGCGCTTGCTTCAACGCATAAAACGCCTTATTCGTCTGCCGAAGCGCATCATTCATCGACATGTCGCGCATCTGCCGGCGTGCACTCCCCATGTATTGACGCGCTTGGTCGAGCAACGGAATCACCGCCTCGAACTGAAACTTCCGATATGCCTCCTCTTGCGTCCGCGCCTCTTCCGTCTTCGACTCGATGAGCGCCTTGGCATTGGCGATGTTCTCGGCGGCCAAATTCCCCGCCGTCATCGCTTCGCGCTGCATCCGCGCTATCGACCTAAAATCATTCTGAAACGATATCGGATCCCGCTCCGCACTCGTCCCCGCGATTTGCTGCGATAGAGCTCGCGCCGACTCACGAATCTCACGCTGCGCCGCTATCAACGCATCGAGTTGACGCTCGGGCGTGTTGAACTTTTGCGCCATCAAATCTTGCGCATTCAATTGACGCTTCAGCACGATCTCCAAATTTCCACGCGCCTCGTCCAAACTCGGCCGCTGCCTCACGGCATCTCGAAACCACGCCACACTCGACGAAAGCCATTCTATCGCCGATTCCAAGCCACCCTCGTCGAGCCCATCGATCGCCCCGAGCGACGCCGCTTTCGCCGCATAAGCAAAACCCAAATTATACGCCGCCGCATAGCGCAATTCGTTGTCAAACGACGCCTCATCGCGCGCTCGACTAAACCCCTCGATCGCCACGTCGTATTCGCCCCGAGCCAGTTCGTCGTTCGCCAAATTGAACAAATCCCGTGGCTTGAGCGACGCATCGTCGTAGATGCTCTTGGGCGCTTCCTGAGCCCCAGTTCCTGCCCCATGAGCACCATTTCCTGCACCCTGAGACCCTGTTCCCGCTCCAAGAGCCCCTGTTCCGGCTCCCTGAGCACCATTTCCAGCGCCCTGAGCACCAGTTCCCGCTCCCTGAGCACCAGTTCCTGCACCCTGAGCCCCTGTTCCTGCGCCCTGCACCTGCTCCGTTCCAGTTCCACCCGTCCCATCGAAGCCCGTCTGTGCCATCGCCGGACTACATGCGAGCAAACAACTCAACAAAATAATATTCTTATAATTCACCTGAATCAAACGTTTCATGCGATTTTCTCCTTCGATTGTCGCTTACGATTTGTTCTGGCATCTAAAAGCATGAATCCCATAAAAAACAACATCCCCAGCCCCACAAACCACTGGAACAACTCCACTCGCACCTCGCGCGACTTCACCTGCGTCGACGACTCCACCAGCGGCAAGATGTGCTTCTGCAAAATGCTCTCTAAATCGAGCACACCCGTCCCCGCCGGCACGTAAACGCCATTCGTCTTGAGCGCTATCTGCCTCAACAAATCGCCATCGAGCCGCGACACCACCTCGCGACCGTCCGAATCCACGACCCGCTTCTTCACACCCGTCTTCTTGTCCAAAACGTCGATCGTCGTCCCGGCCTCCGATCCAAAACCAACCGCCACGATCACCACCTGTCTCTTATACACATCTGAC
>ERZ1026772.374-NODE-374-length-33383-cov-37.179189_pt1 | contig 33383 bp, 55 predicted proteins | sample MGYA00380124_ERZ1026772 | MGnify/ENA primary metagenome ERZ1026772 (study PRJEB33269, sample SAMEA4719760) | human gut metagenome | biome: human-associated habitat; feature: organic feature; material: feces | place: Cameroon | collected 2013-10 ...
CTTGTGAGTCAGAGATGATTTACGCCAAAGCTCAAATCTTAAAAAACTAAAAACTGAATATGGATTATTATGTAACTAACAAGTGTCAACGGTATTGCAGACGCAGGTAACCAGTTAACCGTCAGTACTCAGGCTACATATGTTATCCGAGAAAGGAGTTTGAAGAAGTCGATTTGAAGACAATTGGAGAAAGAATAAGAGAGATAAGGAAGTCAGTATCTATGAATATGGAGAAGTTTGGCAGAATTATCGGGGTGTCAACACAATCCGTATCCAAGCTTGAGTCGGGAATTAACAACCCCTCGAATCAGACTATCCTTGCAATTTGCAGAGAGTTCGGCATCAACGAAGAATGGCTCCGTTCCGGACAAGGCGATATGAAGGCAGTACTAAGCCGTGAAGAGGCTATAGCTGATATAATGAATAAGATACTTGCCGAAGAACCGAAGTCGTTCCGCATGACTCTTATTAAGTACGTGAGCCATATGTCAAGCGAACAGCTTGAGCTTTTAGAAAAAATGGTTCGTGAACTTTACGAAGAGCAGGAAGCCAACAATAACTAAAGCGCCCCGATGTAATGTCGAGGCGCTCTGCATTTTAATTATTCTTTATCAACAATATCTTTATCACTTCTAACAGACTTTCGTCATAATCAAACTCCAACAGATCTACAATCTGCATCTTAACACTCGGCTGTCGCCTTTCGGTGACTTTGTCGAGCGTTTTGTACACCGCTATCAGAGTGATTAGATCGCACTGATTGAGACGTGCATTGATTGATGATCTGAGTTTCTTGCTTAACATGTTGTACCTCCTTGCATTTCAAATCTTTGCATAGCGATTATGCAATTACGAGTACAGCAACGCGGAGTACATTGTGCATACATTTTTTTATAAGGATCATGTTAAGGTCTGAAATTGATATGAGATTTGAGCAGCTATGGCGGCAGTCATTGGCGGACTCAGGCAAGTCTGAAACCTACATAGCAAAGGCTATGGGCGTTACAAGACACACCGTATCGAGCTGGCTTAACGGCATTACCTGCCCCACTCAGAGGCAAGGTTTTGAATGGTTTCAAAAGCTCGGATTGCAGCCCTTGCCGTACTACTTAGGTCTCTTATATCCGTCAGAATTTAACGGCATTTTAACGGCTGATGATGAGCAGATCGAGAATGCGCTGCATGCATTTGTATCGGGGCTTACCAACGACGAACGGCGAAAGATGATATATTGCTGCCACGGAGAGCACGGAAGCTCACCGCACGCAGTCCTTGAATTAGCGACAGCATACCTGCATATGCCTATGATAAACAGAATAAGCATAGCCAATTCTGTAGTACTCAACTACTCAATGGCAAAGAATATGAAGGCGCTTGTAAAGCCTGACAGCGTTCAGCCGGATATAGAGATATTAAGACTGGCTATCCGAAGGTGTACCAGTGCGATACTCAACGGACAGAATAATTACACTTCGATACTATAAAATTTTAAAAAATATAAAAGGAGAAAAGTAATGAAAAAAGCACTTATTTTAGCAGCAGCTCTAAGTATGGCTATGAGTTTCGGTGCATATGCCGATACTGTAGTGTCAGCGGGTACGGAAGCAGCACAGGAAACAACTCAGGAAGTAGCACCGTTATTTGATCTGACAGCACAGAAGTGTCACGTTAAATACACCGGATTTGCAATCAAACAGGATTATGACGGCAAAGATTGTCTCGTTATATATATGGATGCAACTAATCTGTCGGGTAAATCGAGCTTTGCAAATCAGGGAGCATTTATTAAGGCTTTTCAGAATGGAGTAGAACTTGAGAATAGCTTTGTAATGGAAGACGAGGCTTGCGATAATTCGGTTAAATATGTGCAGGACGGAGTGACTTTGAATATAGCCGAAGCGTTTGTACTCAAAGATAGAAGTGATGTTGACATAGAAATTGAGGATTTGTGGAACTGGACAGAATCAACGACTCAGAAAGCTACAATTAAATTACAGTAATAAAAAAAAGTCCCCCTCGTTTGGCGACAAGGGAGACCGTGCCCGAAGGCGGAAAATTAATTCGCATAGATATTGTAGCATCTTCGGGGCAGCTTCGCAACACGGGGCTGTCCTTTTTGCACAAAAAAATCAGGAAAGGAATTTTTATGCCAAGCAGTAACATAAGGAGGAGTAAGTATGAATGATATAACAAATTACTCGGAAAACATTTTTGAGAATATAAAACACATAAACGAATACGGGCAAGAGTATTGGTATGCGAGAGAGTTGCAACAAGCTCTTGAATATTCTAAATGGGATAACTTTAAAAAAGTTATTGATAAGGCTAAGGAAGCCTGTCTCGGCAGTAACAACAACGTTTCCGACCATTTTGCCGACGTCGGGAAAATGGTCGATATAGGCAGTGAAGCTCAAAGGGAAGTTGATGATTATGAACTTTCTCGTTACGCCTGCTATCTTATTGTACAGAACGGCGACCCCCGTAAAGAGATTATTGCTCTCGGACAGACTTACTTTGCTGTAAAGACGAGACAACAAGAGTTAATAGAGAACTATGACTCTATGACAGATGATCAGAAACGCCTTGCAATAAGACGTGAGATGGCTGAGCATAACAAGCTGCTTGTAGCTGCTGCCAAGGATGCCGGAGTTGAAACTTCACTCGACTATGCTACCTTTCAGAATTTCGGATACATGGGCTTGTACGGCGGACTTAACGCAAAGGATATACATGCTCACAAGGGATTGAAAAAGAATGAGAAGATATTAGATCACATGGGTTATGAGGAACTTGCCGCTAATCTCTTCCGTGCAACTCAGGCTGAAGCAAAGCTTAAGAGAGACAATATCCAAGGAAAAGCTGCAGCGAATCAAACACATTTTGATGTCGGAGCAAAGGTTCGTCAGACCATCAAGGAGCTTGGCGGCACAATGCCTGAAGACCTGCCTACACCGGAGAAAAGCATAAAGCAATTAGAGCGGGCTGAGCGCAAAAGACTCAAAGGCAAATAAACAACACGCAATTTTTGCGCATTGATAGATTGATATCATTTCTCGTAACATCAAGAAAAGGAGTTTTTATGCCTACAAAGAAGAAGAAATATCCGAAACTCCCTAACGGTTTCGGCTCTATCCGGAAGCTCTCAGGCAATCGGCGCAACCCGTACTGTGTAGTGCCACCATGCCAAGGCTACGACCTGAACGGCAATCCGCAGTACCCGAAGCCTCTGTGCTATGTAGACAGCTGGTACAAGGGCTTTGCTGTCCTTACCGCTTACAATGCAGGCACCTATACCGCAGGCATGGAACGGACTATCTATGCGTCCGATCTGACTGATATAAGCTCTATGCCCGAGCTTGTACGTCAAATATTGGGTAACTATGCCCTCATCACTCAGAAAGTCACGGGGCAGGAAGCTAAGATTGAAAAGACATTTACAGAAATCTATGAGGAATACTACAAGGACAAATACGAAAGTCCAGACTCACATTATTCAAAATCCGCTTTAGGCTCAGTCAACGCAGCTTACAAGAATTGCATGCTTTTGCACAACCGTACATTTTCCGAGCTTAGATACAACGATCTTCAAGCGGTGATTGATAACTGCCCACTCAAGCATTCGTCAAAAGAGCTGATACTATCACTTTTCCATCAGCTTTACGCTTATGCCATTAAGATGGAGCTTGTCGAGACTGATTACTCCAAGTATGTCAGCATCAAGAGCGCCGATGATGATGAGCACGGCGTTCCGTTCTCACCCGAGGAGCTTCAGGTGCTTTGGAACGATCGGAAGGATCCTATAGCCGAGCTTATACTTATCATGTGCTACAGCGGGCACCGTATATCTGAATACGGTGTTATGGAGATCAATCTTAACGAGGAATACATGCACGGCGGACTGAAGACCAAGACAAGCCGTGAGCGCATAGTGCCGATACACTCTGCTATACTTCCGCTTATCAAGCGCCGTTTACGCAGAGACAAGAAGCTCCTTCCTGCACCCCCGAATGTCACGAGAGAGCTTTTTAAAAAATATTGTGCCAAGCATAACATGCAGCACACACCGCATGATACCCGACACACTTTCGCCATGCTTTGTGACAAGTACGGAGTCAACGAAAACGACAAGAAGCGCATGCTCGGTCACGCATTTGCTGATGTAACAAACAAGGTTTACGGTCACAGAGAACTTGAAGGTCTGAGAGAACAAATTGAGAAAATCAAGGCTCCTTGCTAAGTTGTTACGGATTTGCTATTAACGATAATAAAATAAATCAAGTTTTTTTAATTCAAAATTTTCTAAAACAATCTATCTAAAATGGCTTAAAACAAAGCTTTAGACGCATTATCAAGCTATACAAGGCTTATGCGATTTTGCCACTTTCTTACTATGTTTCTAATGCTTTATGTTCGTAAAATGGCTTAAAATAAAGGTTTTAGAATTTTTTTGTTATTAATTTGTTATTAACCAATGCAAAACTTAAGAGCATAAAATGATTTTTTTTACATCTTTTATGCTCTTATTTCATTCAGTTTTCTGATTATCGTATCGTACTCTTTGGGGTATAAAATAGCAATTGTCTGCATGTGCTCGTCCATCAGGCTCAGCGCCTGATCTATCGGAGCAGCCTTGAATGCCGATACAAATTCTGAGAGCGGGGCAGCATAAGAATATTCTTGTACTGCCCTTTTCTCTGATCCTCCGCTATACTTGTCGCGGACTGTATATAGTATAGCCAACCTCTCGCAGTTTCCGTAAGTCGTATTGGCAGTATGCTCTAATCGCTCTATCTCTCTGTCGATATCGTCAATGTCTATCATCTATTGATGATATCCATTGCTCTTGTCAGAGCCTGCTTGTCCGCACTCGTGAGATTTTTCTCGTCCATGAATCGGCGTATCTCCTCCGTGAACGCATCAGCGCCACGGCTGTAGTGTCCTCGTACCCAGTGACGACCATATGAGTCTCCTCTCATATAATCATCATCAGGATACATTCTCGAGCTATATCCGCCGCTGTCCTTAAGGCACTCAATCTTGTATACGTTCTTCAGCGTATCTGTCAGCTTGTGCACCGTATCAAGATCGCGTGTCGATATATCGCCATTGCGGGCAGAGTCGTCAAGCGCCTGCCACAACATCTCTTTTAATCTGTTCAATTCCATCTTAAGCCACCCTTTCTGCAATAATGTTCGCGTTTGCGACCAATACCGCCTCTGTGCTCGTATTGACTACCGAGATAGGTACGCAGCACCCCTGCGGAACGTCGATAAATACGGATGCCGACACATTGCCGTACTCGTTGACCGCTGCCGGGGTCTCAATCATTACCGTTGACGGTAAAGGTTCTCCCTGCACTGCTATTGCAAGGGATATACCGCCAAGTGTCCCTCCGGTTGGCAGTGCAATATTACCGCCAAATGTAACTCTGTATCTCGCTCTGCACTGATTTGTGATGCCTCTCAGCGTGATTACCCCCGCGCCTTCTCTATGCGTAATACACTTACCTCCGCATATAGGTGTCTCTGTGAGCAACACATTCCCATTGGGCTGTACTGTCTGTGCAGCTACCGCTGTATACTCAGCCATAATTACTCCTTTCAAGTATGGCGGGGTAAATTCCCCGCCAATATTGCTCTATTGCAAAACTTAGCAGCATGCGCCGCAATTCTGATTCGGATTAGCTACCATGTACGCAGGTATCGGCTTCGGATTAAGCGCATTTGTCAGATAGGTATTCTGTGCTGCCTGAGATGCAGCAAGATCCGCAAAGCTCAATCTCTGTGTAAGCTCTCGTATCTTCTCGTCCTTTGCCGCAAGTTCCTGAGCTGTCATACGCTCAAGGATCGCTCTTGTATCGGCGTGTCCAGCCTCGATAATGTCACGTGTGCCGTTTGCAATCTCCGACTTGATAGCGCATGTATCAGATGCTCTCTGATACTGTGCAGCCGCAAATCCACCCTCCATAAGGCGCTGTGTTTCGCAGCTGCTCTTGAGCGCGTCATATCTGTTCTGACAGCAACACTCGGCAAGCTGTGAGCCGATAGAGTTAAATCCCTGCATCATTGCCACATTTGTAGCATTACCCTGCTCCAAGAGTGCTGTGTTGATGCCGTTTGCAAGCTGTGCCTGCGCATAAAATCCGTCGCAAATTCCACTGTTGATGCCGTCCATCTTGCGCTCAATGTTGGCGAAGTCTGACGCTAAAACGTAACCGTCTGTTACGCCTGACCCATTGCCTCGATTGCCGCCGAAGCCGTTGCCCCAACCTCCGCAGAATGCGAAAAGGAAGAGGATAATAATCCACCATGCACCATTGCCGCCTGCAAAACCATCACCGTTTCTGTTCCCCGTCACCGCAGCTATATCCGCAGGTGACATCTCTCCTGATGTTAAGCTCATTGTTGTTCTCCTTTGCTAATATTTTAAATGTGATCACAATTTCAAACCCATTGACGAGGCAAAGCTCTGCAGCTGTTGTGCTTGCTGTTGTAATGCATTCAGCTGTTGCTGTGACATCTGCCCCGATTTAATCAATTCCTGCACTGTCGCTTGTGGGTCTCCCTGAAACGAATTCTTAAACTTCATAAACTCGTTAAGCATCTGCATTGGATTGTTCATTATTCAAGCCCCCTTCCAAGCGCTTCAGGCGCGCTTCTATGCCGTTTAATCTATTCTCATAGTCACTTATATTGGCGTTGCCGTTAAGCGGTCTTTCTGTTAAATCTACGGCTTCATAGCGGTAAGCCGTAAGTGACGGTCTGCCCGAAGCGTCTGCCCATTTCTCGTAAAATATCGGCTGTGTACTATCCCACAAACGCACCGAGCTATTCGCTGTAACCAAGTACGCCTTGGCTGCGTCCATGCCTTGCACGTATATCTTCTCCTCTTGCTGTGGCTGTGACAGCTGCGGAGGAGTCCATGCAGGCTGTTGTGGTCTTGCATACTGATATGATGGCATCTGATAATAATAAGGATTGTTCATGCTTGCTCCTTCCTTTGCCAATAATAAACGGGGGTCTCACTCCCTGAGTCCCATGTATCAAAATAATCACCGTCTTTGACGGCTACCACATGACCGTTTAAGGCTAATATATATTCGCCCTTTGGATGGTCTGCCGCAAAGTCGGCAACCGTGTAGCAATCGGGGCATGTATCAGGGATAATGTACCGCTTAAAATCATGCCGTCTTAGATATGTGCCCCACACGCTGTTGGCACTCGGAAGGTCTGACAAAAGCAAGCCCTCAATGCACAGATCTATATATGTCTTATCCCATGACTGCCGCATGATCTTAGACACAGCTCGTACTACACAATCGCCAACCGTAGCCTTTTGAGGATTTGGATTATAATTAACGTACATCTCTATCACCGAGTCTATGGTCTCATATTCTTGGCAAATAAAGTACAGACGGAAGGCGCATATATTCCACATTGTTTTACGTTTATATATATGTTTCCCCATATATGTGGTAATATACCTTATAAGGAGGTGAAACCATGTACTCAGAGGCAGGAATGAAGGCAGCCAACAAATACAAACGTGAAAAGCTTAAGAGAATCGCTCTTGAAGTTAGTCTCGAAGATTATGCTAAGATTGTTGAATATGCAAACGGCAGACCGATTGCTACCGTTTTGAAAGAAATTATAAAAGAAAAGATTAGATAACACTTGATATATGTTGCAACATATAGTATAATAAGAATATCAGATAAGGCAAGATATCTGAAATACAGAAAAGAGGTATATATGGAAGATATGAAGGAATTTGTAGCATTCAGCAAAAAGCTTTTAAGAGTTTTAAAAAAGATAAAAGTTGCATTAGTAAACAAGGATTATGAAACAGCCGAACAGCTTATAGATGAGCTGATAGAGGATACTCAAGGCGATATCGAAGCATAAGAAAAGAGAGAGGGCGGACTTGCCGCCGCTCCCTCTCAATCAACCAACAACATCATATTAGCACAAAAAAGAGGGCGGTCAACCCTCTTTTTGCTTGCAATATAATTCCTTGCCATAGCAGTACACCCACGGAAGAGCAAGCAGTTTGTCTGTTGCTCTGTACCATACTTTCTGCACATAGCTCGGCGAAAGATTAAGCGCCTCGGCTATCTCCTCTTGTGTCATACATGCCTGCAATGACAGCTTGAGTATCTTCAGCTCGGGATCAGTAAGCCCCACGCTATCAACAGCGAGGTTAACTATACGCATGTCTCCGCAATTCCAAAAGGCTTTCACATAATCCCTCATTTGCGCCACCTCAATATAAGAGCGCCTATAAGCAATGCTATAACGCCGTGCTGAATTATTATTTTTCGCTCGAGCCTGATGTTGTCGGCAAGCAAATCTGAGCATCTATCAAGTGATGCATCAAACACCGCTCGCTCGCCTTTTGTTAAGTCTCCCATATACGCTGCACTCCATTGCTGTCAGACACATACATTGCGCCTTCAAGGTCTCCCTTCGGCTGGAAGTAATACCACTTACCATCTATCTGCTGCCAATCAGTAAGCATCTTACCCTTATTATCAAAGTAATAACGGCGAGTCTTTCCGTCGGCATTCTTGATGTTATGCCAGCCGTGAGCATTCTGCCCCTCTGCGATACGGTAATACCAATCATCGCCCGATCTGATCCAGCCGAGCTTTGCTCCGCTATCATAGTTAGGTCTGCCGTATCCAGCAATGCGACTGTTTGGTATGTTGTAATGCTTCTCAAATACTCCGCCACCATTCGGCACAACGCCCGCCGAAGATGATGTATTGCCCTCTATTGTGGTTAGAGTATTACCTTGCACTGATTTAACTATTCCTACATGGCAGATGCGCTCGGAGTTTTGAAAAAATACCACATCTGCAACCTTCGGGTCCTTCGTGTGCCATTGTCCCTTGGCTTTAAAATATGATGCTACCGTAGGTGTGTAATAGCTCCATGCTCCCGTCACGCACAGCAATGCTTTTGCAATCTCTGCGCCGTAAGCCTTGACGAAGCACCATATTACAAAGCACATGCACCACGGCTCGCCCTGAAGCTGCCTGCAAATGTCTCGCCAGTATTTTGTATAATTCTTATTCCCAGCGTTTGCTACTTTATCGTCGAGATTTTTAAGGCTTGCCTTTTCGAGGTAGCCTTTCTCGTCGATAGCAATTTTTATTACTTTATCTGATGTATTCATACTATCTCCTTAACTGACACATATGACATTGAAGTTATCTTTCCCTTACTACTATAAGGGATATTGTTCCTTTGTATGACGAGCTTTGAGCATAACCAATAACTTCAACTACTTGCCCCTTACTCAACGAACGCTCAAAACTCTGAGTTCCCCAGTTATTAGTGCTTATTGTTTGCCCACCGGCTTTTATCGTAAGTGCTCTTAAAGTGTTTCCTACAACGTGTATCCAATAGACACCCGTTTCACCCACAGATGCGCTTATAGTAGTTCCGGAATAAGATATTCCTTCCCAAGCATCTCTATTTAATATCTCGGTTTGATTAGCTGATACTTTTCCTTTTCCGTTATGATATCCCTCGGGAATAGTTACGGAATTTCCGGCAGAGATCGCAGCACTCCAAGCACCTCTGTCTGTAGCACTATCTCCGCCAGTTCCAGTAAAAAAACCTATTGCCATATTTAGCCTCCTTTTAAGATTATCGCTAAATCAACGGTAGGTTTTTCGTACTTCGCTGTGACTTTAATAGACCCATCAAACGTTTCAAAGAAAGTCAAATATCCGTAGGATTTCTTCATTTCTTTTTCGGTGCTTAGATTTTCACTTGTTCTCGTGTCAAGCATTGGTATTGGGGTCATGTCTTGGTTAATACCTTCAACTTCTACCGTCTGAGTGTATGGCGCTGCACTACTCCATTTACTTGCGGATAATGTTATAGTTTTGATAGAAGCGTTAGTGGCATTAATCTCAGCCTGAGTCTTGTTTTGCGTGAAGTCACGAATCCCTTCTGTATCTATAAATGTATCTGCTTCTTTGAGTTTTACTGATTTCGCCATATATCACGCCTTTAAAGCCTCCTCAACCTTTGCTCTCCAGTACGCAGGAACCTGCTCGAGAGTCATTTTCCCCGACTTTATTCTGCTCACGTAAAACTTAACCATTATTTGATGCCTCCTTACCCGTGTTAGCTGTTGTCTCATCTGTTGCTGTGTCCTTATCCGGAGTCTGTGCATCTGCTGCCTGCTCGAGCTTTGCAATTCTTTCCTCAAATTTTGCAGTTGTCTCTTCAAGTGATGTTGTTCTCTCATCAAGTGCCCCGGTAACCTCTATCTGCCCAGCTACAAGCCCTGCAAGCTCCTCGATAGCTCCGTCGGATGTATCAGCTCTCTCACTAAGCTTATCCTCTGCGCTCTGCTGTATCTCTGAAACCGCAAAGACTACGGTAACCTTTCGATTTAAGCCGATCTCAACCTTAAGACTAAGGACTTTCTTGTTGTAATATTTTGCAACAGTTTCTCCCTTTTCTGTCACTTCTATGATGCACTCAAGTGGAAAGGCTGCTTCAATCGCCTCAAGCGTATCATTTGTCTCAAATGTCATGCTCATGCTGCCGTCTGTGGCAAATATTGCCGAAGCTACATATTCATTTCCGTTTACTACTATCATTTGTTGCCCTCACTTTTCTTGTAATTGATTGTAGATATTCCAAGCAGCACGCCGAGGAATGTATCAACGGCTGTGATCGTGCCGACTATCTGCTCGCCGTATGGAAGCCCCCATATGCTTGCAAGCGCAAAGTACAGTGTGCCTGATGCAGGCAAGAGATACTGCGCTATCCATTTCAATATGTCATAAGTTGTGTTGCTAAATAACATTTTTATCCTCCTTACAGATCATAATCTTTTCTTTTTAATGCTGCGTCTTTATCCAATGCTGTCTCGTCCGAGATGACCGGAAGCTTGGCGCATGCGTTATATCCAATCTCGCAGTCTCCGTTGCCATGAAGCGCACGGTATGGCTGGTATAAATACTCTAAGTTTCGTTTCTCTTTGAGCGTTATACCGCCACGCCTCACGTACTTATCGGTCAGGGACAATATTCTGTCATGCCCGAGTCCAAGTATCATGCGTGACTGTGCTGTTTCTGCCGCATTCTCGGCAGCCTTCTTCTTGTCATGCCGAGATATCAGAAACTGTATAAAGGCAAACAGAGCATTTGATGTGAATATAGCAATGATAATTTGCATGTTATCCATAATCCGTCTCCTTGTGGTTTATGCTTGGATTTTGGCATAAATAAAAGGCTCTGTTATGCACAAAGCCTTAAATAGTTACCAAGTATGGACAACTTCAAACAAATTATCAAAATTATCTTTCAGAGTTTTCAGCTCTTTATCCACAATGTCTGCGTTTTTATTGAAATCATCCACATTATAGTTGTCTGCCTGGTCGGGCTTATTCAGCCTGAAGTTTGTAGTAGTTTTCATTTTTTCTCCTTTTGCTGAATTAAGTTATCCATATGCGCTTAGCCCAACCTCCGGATGTTCCGGGATTATCAGGTCCTGCAGAACCTCGCAATCCGATACCAGTCGCGCCTTTATCAATACTGGACTGGGTATATTTGAATGCTAATTCAGTCCAACTGAGTGAAGTCGTATTTATCGAATATCCAGGCACATTCTCTATACTTCCTGAACTGCCATTTCCAGGAACACATGGGAATATAGAAAGTATATTAGCACCAGCACCATAGTCTTGGCTTTTAACAAGCATGTGTCCTATGCTTCCGGCTCTTGCAAATCCGATTTTTGTAATAAAAAGATTATATCCTGCACGGTTTGAATTGATGTAAATGCAATTATCTTTCATAGTTCCGCCAGTAATATAGGCACCAAACTGGATATTCTCAAAGCCCCAGCCATCATTGAAGATGTCACATTTATAATGTGAGGTGCCACTCTGCCATGATACTGTCCATGTCTGTGACTTGTTGCTGTTGCTTCCGTCTGTCCATGTGGTTGAGGCAGGATACTTAAGCGACCATGTGACTGCATGCTGTGCGCCTATGTTGTTGCCGTTATCAGTCTGATCCGTGTCACCGCTCTGACTTACGTAAGTCATATCTATACCACTTACAATAACGCCGTGCTGTGCTCCCTCGACCCATGCGAAGGATGTAACATTAAGCTTCGGCACAGATACAACACGCTTTGCAATGCTCCATTTAAGCTCTATCGGGTCTGTAGACTCATCATTCCATGCATAGCCTTTATTAAGCGTGAATTTGACTGTATACGTGCCCGCTGCGCTCGCATTGGTAACGCCGCTGATAACATAAGCATCTTCATTTGTGTTGCTGATAACAGCCTTATGCTCTAAGGTGTCAAACGTATACGCTCCGCTTATAGTAGGCTTTGCCACATATACAGTGCTCTCGTATACCATCACACCGTTAACATACACATGGTCGAGCTTCGTACCGTTGAAGTATATGTTCTCGATTTCCTTATCATTTACCTTTATCATGGTCTCTCCTTACAGCGTTATGTATAAGTCTGTGCCCTTGAGACTAAAATGCTTTTTGAAGCTCTCCTCATTCATCCAGCTCGTATCAATGCTTGATGCCTTTGCCGTGAATGAGTCAATTCCACTCGGTGAGGTATGGTACTGCGCCAAGAGGAACTGATAGACTCCCGTTGGATTATCCTCAAGGTCTTGCTGTGTGAGTGTCGGATATCCGCTCGACAATGTAAGAGTTTTGATAGCTCCCTGATTAAATGCGTCGCTTGTGTTCGAATTTGACAAATCAATTTCATAAACGACTCTGCAATACTGCTCGCCAGCGGTTACCTTGTTAAGTGCCACACTATGCGTTCCGATCACCTGCACTTCTCTGCCCTGAATAAGCATATACCCCTCTGAGATATACATATTGTTGGCATCCGAAGTGATTTCACACCCCCTCGTTATGCCACTTTTATTGCCCGAGAATGCTTTCATCAAATGCGCCATATTCTCCGCTGTTACTGTCTGCTCATCAAATGTTATGCCCTTTATCATGATGCCATGCTCCTTATCTTTTCAATCAGCGTTACCTTGAGCTTCCCAAGCTCTATTGTTGCGAATCTACTCTTGTTATTGATGCTTACGGCTGTGACAAGAGATGTCCTTATGCCGTCCTTGGTCTTGATCGTGCAACTCTTACCAATCTCAAAATCAAGATAGTTATATATCTGCGAGTCCATGTACAGATTGAAGCTTATCTTATGACTGAATGAATTCTGTGAGAATGCGTCCTTCACATTTTGGTACATTTCCTCTTCGGTTTTTGTTTTAACGACTTTCGACCTGATACTTCCCTTGGCTCTGTTTGCATCCGTCTTGTCCGTAGATATAGAGCGGTCATTGAGGAGGAAGTAAGCTCGCTGTGTTGTGGCTATTATCTCATCACCCTCTGCCGCCTCTTGCTGCCATTCCACGTACAAGCTTGTCAATGCATCCGCCGAGTACTGCTCCGAGTATTCCGATATATCAGAGTCATTGACGTTAACGCCTACAGCTGTATCGTTGATTTTGACAATATACACATTGAGCTTATTCTCGATTATCTCCATGCCTACTTGGATACCATAGTGTTCAAGCGCATTGCCGAGGTAGGTCTTAAGATTAAATGCTCCGTCTGTAAGTGTCACTGTGGTTGATACCTTGGCGTACACCGGAGTATGCGTTAACGCTGTGACCGTCATATACTTTCTGTCGGTCATATCATCACCCGAGCTTATCCAGTTAGCCTTAATAGTCTCCGCGATAAAGTCCTCAATGCCTACTGTGCTGATAAGCTGCTCGTTCTTGATAAACACAAAGCGGTCAAACAGCTGCTCTTTTTGCAATATAGTAATCTTGTATTCCGAGGATTTTGAGCTTGTGGAATAGTCCTTATAGATACCCGTGTACACCGTATCTCTGCCGCACTTGCAGATAATATAGTCGTCCTTATCTACTATGGGCTTACGGAATACCGTGATTGATGCTTTATTAGCGTACTCCGTGTCCTTCAGAAATTCATAATCCTCAAACTCCAACAAATCCTTAACCTTAAGGCTTGCTGCATCTATGATGTAGGCTAAAAGCTTACCGTTCGCCGTTATCTTGGCATCCTGAGTGACTTCTTCATCATGCGCATGCATCCATGCGTGTGTATACTTGCCAAGCTCAGCATTTGTGTAGGAGGTAAAGCTCTCATGTGTTGGATATACTTTCAGTCTCATGCTTACACCGCCCTATAAAGCTTTCGGATATTAAATATCACCGGATTAACTATTTCTGCGTCGGCTGACACCTTGATATCGTATATCCCCACCGGGATTTTAAAGAAATTATCATTGTCAAGGCTGAGTGAATTTGCAAGATTAACATTTTCATTTGCCTTTTTTGTGTAGCAATACAGATCTCCGTCTACCGTGCTGTACTCTATGCTCTCGCCTACGGCAGCCTCGCCTACTATGTTGATACGTGCCACTTCCTCACCTTCAAGCAACAATGCAAGCGAAGGATTTACTATCGGACCGACAAAGCTCACTTGCATAGGTGCATCAACGCTTCCGTCGTTTATAACGCTTATGTTGCCCTCTACGCTTCCGCTGAACTTGGTCGGGAATTTGTATGAATACTTCATATAAGCTTCGTCTGTGCGCGCTGTGATTTGATATGTAGCCTTTGAGTTGGCATACCACAAGCTCTTAGACATCAAAGATATTGGGCAACTGAGTGAGTTGCCCTTTATCCTTGAAATATCATACTTTGTCAAATCAACATCCTTATAGTATTCGCCCGCTGAAGTCTTACGGCAAAGTCTGAGCTTTTTTGATGTCCTTATGAATTTAAGCAATGCTGTCTGCTCGGTGTATGGGTCGCCCGTAGCAAATACTATAGTTGCGCTCATGGTTTTCTGCTTATCAACCGAGTAGCTTGGCACCCATGTATTGCCGATCTTGACGTAGCTGTTGCTCATCTCATAGCCCATACCATCGGGAGCTGTCAGGTATCCGGTGCGAAGGTCGTTGAGCTCATAGCTCTGTCCGTATTCATTTAACAAAGAAAAAATCGTTATCATACCATTGCTCCTAATACTTCATTGGCTGTGGATGCTACCACCTTGCCGTCAAGCTCCATGACATTGTTAAGATATATGATGTAAGGCTGTGCAGCCGCCCTGATGCCCGCTGTGGCGCTCATTACGGCATCAATCGGACTTATGCTATAATTCCTTGCCTGCTTCGTTGCCTCGCCTAATACGCCGTCTAAGCTGTCATACACCGAGTTTGCATTCTTCTCTATTCCAACGCCTATGCCCATAGGGATAAACTTACCGACCTTATCGCGGAATTCCTTTGACGGGGACTCGATACCGAGGAATTCCTTTGCCTTTGTAAGCGCGTTGCTCGCTAAGTTTTCCAGCGTTTCAAACAGCTTGGATGCCATCAGCCCTATCCCGTCGATTATGCCGTTTACTATATTCTTACCAAGGTCGAGCCAGTTGATATTTTTAAACGCATCAAATGCACTTTTTCCGATTTCTTTCAGCTTATCCGGAATACTCTTAAACAGCTGCTGCAATCCGTTTTTGATAAAATCAATAACGCTTTTACCAAGCTCAAGCCACTTGATGTTTTTCAGCGCATCATGCGCTGTTGTACCGATTGACTTAAGCAGTTGCGGGACTTTTGTGGCTAAGGATTTTATTCCATTTGCAATAAACTCAATAACTTTTGTTCCGAGGTTCAGCCAGTTAATAGCGTCCCACATTGCAATCAGCATCTCGATTATTTTGCCGAAATTAGCAAGCAGTGACGGAAGCGCCTCAATCAATCCCTGAATGATCATCAATATCAGCTTTCCTGCCGCTATGATCAGCTTCGGCGCATTGTCATTGATAACTCCGCAGATATTGATAACGATATCGGGTACATAAGCTATAAGCTCGGGCAGTCCGTTCATCAATCCTTGCACGAGCTGCAATATCAAGTTGATGCCCGCATCTATGAGTACGCCTGCATTCGTTCTGATATTTTCCGTGAGCGATTGAAGCATAGGCAGTACCATAGCCAAGAGGTTAGGTATAGCCGTAGACAATCCGCTCGCTATCTGATTGAGCGCAGCTGCACCCGCTGATGCAAACTGCGGTATTGCGGTCATAAGCCCGTTAAAAATCGTTGTGAACATCTGCCCGCCGATTGATGCGGCATTCGACAAAGCATTCGGCAGCTCATTTAACGCCTTTGTCGTGAAGCTCATAAGACCGTCACCAAGCTGTGACATCCCCATGCCGAATACATCAACAAATGCCTGGAATGCGCCAGTTATTCCGCCCTCCTTGAGTCCTTCGGTTATCTGTGATATTCCCTCAGTAAAGAACTGCACGAATGTTCTGAGCGGTCCGTCTGATAATTCCGAGAATGCAATCCGCAAACCTTCCGTAGCAGACGAGAGCTTGATCATATCGCCTTGAAGGTTATCGAGCTGTGTCTCCGCCATAGCCTCTGCAGCGCCTTGTACATTGGAGAATGCAATATCTAAGTTATCAAGGTCACCGCCCAGTGCTTCTACAACTTGCTCGTAGGTAACGCCATCGTCAGCCCATTCCAACAAAGCCTCTGCAAATTCCTCAGCACTACCGCCACTCCTGCCAAGATAATAATTAAAATCTCCGACTCCAATTCCGAGAGCCTTCACTTTCTGAGCCATATCTTCAAGCGACAGTCCTTGGTCATTCAGGGACTGCCTTAATGACTCGTTAGTATACCAAGCGGATGCGATCTTATTATCGAGTTCATCAAATCTTTCCGCTGAAGTATTAAGCAATGCATTTACAGCAGCAAGGTCAGTCTCCTTGAACATTGCTGTAATAAATGTAGATCTGTCTTGATCGGACATATCTTTCAATGCTTCTCGAAGATCAGCAAGCGTATCTTTAAGAGGTCTTAGACGTCCGTAAGAGTCATAAGCACTAATTCCGAGTAACTTCCATGCATTTGCAGACTCTTTTGTCGATGGATTTAATCTCAGCAGTATATTCCTCAGGTGTGTTCCTGCCTCTGAGCCTTTGATACCGTTATCTGCAAGGACACCAAGAACTGAAGACATCTCAAGTGTACCGCCCGCCATATCTCTCGCTGTAGCACCTACTGTGAGGTATGCTTCACCAAGTTGAGAGACCGAAGTATTAGAGCTTGATGCAGCCTTTGCCATTTGATCAACCATAAGATTAGTCTCATGCAAATCCAACCCAAGTGCTGATGATGCGTCAGTCACCATGTCGGATGCTGCAGCAAGATCCATACTTCCGGCAGCGGCAAGATTAAGAACTGTAGGCAATTCGCTAATAGATGTTTCTACATCCCATCCTGCGAGAGCCATATAATTGAGGGCTTCCGCTGCCTGAGTAGCCGTAAATGCCGTAGTCTTACCATAATACTCGGCTGTTTCTCTGAGCGACTCATAAGCCTTTTGAGCCTCGCTTCCTGCTGTGTTAAGATCTGCTACTGTATATCCCATTGTCGCAGCAACCTGAGACATGGCAGTGTCAAACTCCATGCCCGTCTGTATGCTGTCTGTGGCGAACTTAGTAGCCGCTGCACCCGCAGCCAAGAACCCTGTCTTCACCGCTGTGCCTATCTTCCCGACAACATCACCGATCTTACTGTTATTAGCAGAGCTTTCGGCATCCTTGAGTCCTCGGTCATATGCTTCTTTGTTTAATATCAGCATTGCCGATAATTCAAATACATTCATTCTTTGAGTCTCCTTATAATATCGGCAGCTATCTCATCACCGCTCCGTGTGTCCGTGTATGTTGGTTTCTGTTGATGTGTGAGCCGATACCAATCACTCTCCACGGGCAGACGAGCTATACCTTGTAAGCATCTTGATACATAAATGCGGTATGACAGATCGCTTTGCTCTTTTTTGGCTAACGCTCTGACATACCGCATAAATCTGCTTACTGTTCTTTTTCCTCTGTATTCTCCATAGGCTCTCCAAAAGATGTCGGCTGCATCATCTGTGCCTGCGAATAAAAAAAATCTATGACATCCTTGTTGTTAAGCAGATCAAGTGTGCCCTTCATCATGCTTAATATAGTCGCATGATACTCGCTTACCGGTTTGCGCTCGGATGCGGCAAGGATTGCTACTATCTCCTTTGAGTGCTTTCTCAGGATGTGCTGTGCAATCATCAAATTAGGCTTGCTGTTTCTGACCATTGCCTGCAAAACTTCATCCGCACAGATTTTCATTGCAGGCTCGAGTATGTCGGCTAATACCTCGATTGCATCCTCGTTCTCGTATTCAAATATGCTCATACTGCTGCCTCCGCTGTGCCTGCCTTGATGTAGACCTCAAACGGCACCTTGGAGATTTCCGCCATTGAGTAGTGTCCGGTAAATTCAAAACTGAACTTGCCCTTGTTCTTGTCCTCGGACTGAATCTTGAAGCCTCCGGTTGAAAGCGAATTGATAAGATGAATTGCTGCAAAGCCTCCGTTCTTTGTTCCGTTGAACTCTGAATAATCACCTACCCACCAAATGTCTGCAAAGTCTGTGTCGAGCAGATCATTTCTCGGAATAACGTGTGTAGCGTCGCCCTCGTCAATGTCTGATGCAGCAACAAGGCTCTTAGCTATAGCAGGCGTTACAGTCACGAAGGTGCCTGACATCTTGGCTTCCCATGACTCAAGCTTCTTCAATTCCTTTGTATTTTTCGGGCAGTTATCTATATCGTCACCGAAGTCAGTAAACGACGGATTTGCCTCAAATGTGATACCGCCTGATGTAGCACCGATAAGGTCAGTCACCTCGCCTGATGTCGGGGTGAAATTCTTAACGAGGATGCCCGCGCTAAGCTGTATCTGTTTAAATGTATCTTCAGGGATTTTGTCGAATCTCATATTTGCTCCTTATATAGTCAAATATTCAAGCGTGACATTTAACTGTCTGAGCTTGATAGTGCTGTCGCCCTCGGCATTGGAATTAATGCACCAAGGCGAGCCTTTTTTAATCCATATTGCTCCGCTGTCGCATGTGAGCATCCTGCCGCCTCTGCCAATCGCCTTGGCAATCTCGTCTACTTTTGCATTCGGGACTGCCTCGGACTCTGACTTATACCAAAGCTGCACAGTGATGTAGCACTCACCGCCCTCAAAATCTGAGCGCTGTACCTCATAAGTGAGATAAGGCAGTAATGGCTGATCGGGAACAGCGGTATTCGGGTAAGCATCAATCTTGAAGCCCGAAAAAAACTTGTTTAAAGCCGCTGTCTCTGTCATGTCGTTAGAGTCCATTTCTCGGCAGATGCCTGCCGCATATTAAGAGTTGCCACACTTGGCGTTTTGTTATCAGTGCCGTCCGAAGTGATACGGAAGTATGCCCCGTCTGACACACGCTTAAGAACGTCGTGAAACTCAAGCGGGATGCTCTTATCTACCGTGATGGTATACAGATTTGTAACGCCTTGAGCCTCGGCTACTCTTGCGGTAAGTGAGGAGTCTAAGGTAAGTGCTGCGCTTATCTCAGCACCTTCAGTCCATTCGACTATCGAGCCTCCCTCACCGTCAGGCAGCTTTGCCTTATTCATGAACACAAACGGCTCTTTGAAGTTATCAATCAAGCTCATATCTTCCTCCATGCATTCAGGCGCTTCCCGAATGCGTCAGCCCATGATATAGAGCCTCCGTTGCTTCCACTCGCCTTGGTATAGCTGTATCCGCCGAATGACTCGCTTGTGTATGGCGTTACATCGCCGTACTTAGCCTGATAAGCTTCAATCTCAGATACGATCTCCAAGAATGCTTTAGGCGGTGCAAGTACTGTGATATAGCCCGTGAATGTCTCAGCGGGCTGTTCTATCGTTTCTCCGTACTTGTACACGCCGTCATTAAGTGTCGAGCCCTCTATCATGTAGTACTGCCCAGCATGCAAGCTAAGAGGGCTTATAACGCCGTTTTCAATTGTAAAAGTCCCGTGATGAGACTCGACCGGGAAGTAATTCCTTATTTCCCGCATAACTTGTTCAAGCATCATAAGCCCTCCGATTTATCAGCCCTTATCAGTTGCAGCGGCAACGGCAGCGGCTGTTATTGTTCCAACTACGATACCGTCAACGCGCTCAGCAAGAAGCTCTACACCTGAAATAACGGTGTCAGATGCTGTCATGTTGGTATAATCCGGCTCCTCATGTATTCCGATATATCCGGTCTCGTCTGTAGTGAACTGGAATGCATTGTTGAGTCCTGCTCCGTTTGTCGGGATATAGTAGAGGATGATGTTATCCTTGGCTGTGGCATATACCTTGCCCTTCGGCACATCACTGTTAAGGAACACCGTGCCCATTCCGAGGAAATCCTCGATATATCTCAGACCGAATGTTGTCTGTGTAGTGATCTGTGCCTTACCGAGATACTCAGCTACATCCTTCGGATTGAGGAAGTATACCGACTCAATGGAGCTATCCTCGAACAGTGTCTGAAGCTGTCCCCATGCGTTAGCAATAGCTGCCTGAAATCCCTCTCCGGTGGCTGTTCCGGTTCCGGTGCCAAGGAATGTGAAGAAGCTTGAACGGATGGTTTTCTGCGCATCCTTAACCATGCGGTCTGTAGTAAGCTGCACAGCCTGATCGTAGCCGTTCTGAATGATAGCCTCGGCTGTTGTAGCCTTGCGCCACTTCTTCAATGTGATTTCCTTATAGGTCTTAGCTGTGACCTTGTACTTAGAAAGCGGAATTGTCTCGCCTTCAGCTACAGCACCGCTCTCAAGTGTTCCGGTTGCCTTATAGGTCTTAAGTGTTGCGCCCTCTTCCTTTGCTATCTTACGTGTTACTCCGAGCGCCTCTGTGAGCTTACGCAGATCGCCCGCAAAGAGCTCCGCGACTTCTATCTCACGCGCTTTGGCGTCGGTCATGTCTGTAGTGGTTATTAGATTTTTCTCTACTGCCATAATTACTCCTGATTAATGAAAAACTGCGGATTTTCCTTTATTGCCTGCCTTCTTGCAGTTCTGTCCTCAATCTTCATAATGTCGGCTTTTGAGGCATACGTATTGCCGCCAACATTGCCTGACGGATTAGGTGTATCCGCGCCCTTGGTTTCCTTCTTGGAAATGAAGTCAGCCCAATCATTCTTGATTGTTTCTGTGAGCTTATCTGAATCAACAAGCTCGCCGTCCTTAAGCTTGATGCTGTCGAGATCGGTAACTCTGAGGATAGTATCGAGGCGCTTCTCGCTTACTCCTGCCTCCTTAAGCAGTGCCTTGTACTTTTCGGATTTGGTTGCCTTATCAGCCTTGGTTTCCTGCTCAGTCTTGTACTTCTTGAACTCATCACGCTCTTTCTCGTACTTCGTCTTCCATTCCTCGGCATTTTCTCCAGTGTCCGGGTGCTCGCTCTTGTACTTGTCATATTCAACCTTAAGGTCGTCGTACTTATCCTTCTCGGCGTCTATTTCCGAATGGAACAGATCTAACAGTGCTTTTGTAGACCCCTCGAGCGTTTCATCCTCAGACTTGAATGCATTCAAAATCTTGTTAAGATCACTTCTTTTTAATGCCATGTTTTTTAATTCCCCCTTGCTTGTGGTTGCGTTTCTTCGCTGATAAGTAAATTTTTCCACAAAAAAAAGGCTCTGTTACGTATCTCTACGCATCAAAGCCCCCTCAAAGAAAGGAAAATAAGACCATGACTGTACTCTAAATCATAAGGAAGGCTCCGTTACGTATAAACGCACGAAGCCTCGGTCAAATTGGGAGAAAGTAAGTCAGTGGCAGCAGTGCCGCTTACAGTTTTATATTTTAATATAAAAAGAAGGCTCGGTTATGTACCAAGCCTTACCCTTTAAGTGCATCCTTTATAACATCTTTGTATACGTTAACATGATCCGCTATCGACGGCTTAACATACGGTCTCGCCTTCATACCGCTTGTCATATGCCAGTCGCCCTTGGCATCCTGAAACGCCCACGGGTCTTGTCTGCCGCCCTTCGCATACTTACCCGTGCCCATTTCTACATAGACACCATACTCCGAGTTTGTACCGACATACATAGCGACTTCATTTGAGTTATCAACCACCTTATGAGTCATGCTATTACGCAGTGCTCCGGTATCAACGGCATTCTGCTTTGTCAGCTCCATCTGAGCATATCCTTCAGCAAGCAGTCCGCATTGCTCCATTGCGTTTTCTATGGCTTGCTCAGCTGCCTGCTCGAATATTTCTCTGTTTGATACTACATCAATCTTAACGTTCATACAAATGGCACAATCGCTTTCGTTTCCTTTAAAAATTCCTTTGCCTTGCTTATAAATGAGTTGTCCGTTAGATATTCAATACCTGCAGGTGTAATCATGCAATTATCCCAGTTAACGGGAAGCTGATGTTTTGCTCCGTCTATATCTGCAAATACCACTCCCTCAATCAAGCCAAGCTTGCTCATCTGATACATGATATAGCACCAATACTTCTTATTGATGCCTTGGTCGTTGACCTTGAAGTAATCACTATCAATGCTTATCATTCTCGGGTCTATATCCTCGCCATACTTCAGGCACTGATATAGATAAGCAAGTATCTGATATACAATTACGTGAAAATCATCCTTTGCCATCTTTACCCTCTACAATTTCAAAGAATTTGGGATCATATGCATACTCTTCACCCGTTTCATCAACTATGCAATATATGCCAAACTGACCAATTAAAGCATCATAGACCTTCCCATTTAACAAAGCTAATGGATTGCTCTTGCCTAAATATTTAACTTTAATATGTTTAGTATACTTACTCATGATATTCAATCTCGCCGTTATGTGGCTTAACTTTAAAATCGTGTCTGCCTGCCGTTGGTTCTTCGTACCAATGCACCTCACATTTTATGCTTTCGTCTTCGAGGTCAATATACGCAAGTCCCTTTTTCTTTTGCCATTCAGATGCTGAGCCTCCATAGTTATCAACTAAAACATCAACCATATCAATTTGTCGGTTTCTTCCCTTTCCCGCTATTGTTTTGATGTTCTCAATTCGTGTGCCCTCAGTAAAATGTGTAATACTTCCATCAGGCATTGATACGTCATAGTTTCTCGCTTTTGCACCTAAACTTTTCGCTATAATTATACTATTCTTTTCATTTTTTTCGGAGCTTTTCTCTGTATTTTTCTTATCATTTACCCACTTCTTATAGCTTGCTGCATCGTTTCCCGTGCGGCTTCCCTTTGCAAGTGAATAATCGCTGTATTTCGGCAGACGAGCGGTCATTGTGCAACGGCAATTATGAGCAATGGCATAATACATAACAGAGCCTTCATTGCCATGTATACCATTTACATAATAATAATTATTTCCAGTTTGGAGGTTGTAAACATGGCAACTCGCTATACTTCGCTCAACACTAACGACCTTATCCGTAAATACATCAACGGGCAATCTGCTAAAAGTCTCTCCGCTGAATATGGTTTCAGCCGAAATGTCATCTACAGAGTCCTGCGTGAAAATGGTATCCCTTTTCGCACTCGTTCCGACGCTATGTATATCAGAATGAGCAATATGACTCCTGAAGAAAGACAAAAGAATGCTCTTGCTGCAAATATTGCAAAGCGTGGAAGTCACAATACCCCAAGTATGCTTTACAAACGCGCTCATGCTTTCAGCCGTCGTATTGGCGCTTTTGAGAAAGAGTTTAATGATTTTCTTGTCAGCAATGGAATCAAGACTTTTCCCCAAGAACCGTTTCTTAGTTATAATCTCGACATTGGCTGTGGCGATATCGCCGTGGAAATTCACACTCAATCCGCATCTCCCCTCACCGAAAAATATTGCAAAAAGCTTATGGACTGTGTCAAAGGTGGCAAATCCATGATTTATGTTTGGATTAACCCTCGGCAAATGATGGTTACATCCGACTGCTATAACTATGTCGTCTCCATCATTAAATCTTTTTGCAGCAATCCACCCGTTCGGAGTAAGTATTGGGTGATTCGGGGTACAAGTGAATTGTACGCCGCAGGCAGTTTTGACGGTGATTAATTCGCCGTCATATTTATGCTTATAGCTTCTTATTACCTCGCTGTCAGCCGTGACCGCTGTATCCTCGACAAAGCAATTGTAGACCTCGGCTGGCTCTCCGTCAGGATCTCCCGGATACATCAGACCGTTTGGAAATGGCTCGTTATACTTAACAATCACACCGTCCAAGTGTTTATGACTGTCACGTGTTCGTGAGTCATTGGTAGCCATCCATTCTTTCTCAAGCTCTATACCCTTCTCGACAGCACGGTTATAGCATTCCTGCCTGCCGCTGTTCTGAGCGCTTGTGACCGCCGTGCGTGCGTTCCTGATTGCCGCCTTGCGGTTGTTCTGCATAACCTCCATGAAGCTATCAGTGAGGTTCTTTATGCTCTTGCCTTGAAGTATTCCGCTTGTAAGAGCCGTGTTAATCTTCTTAGTATTCCATTTATAGTCTCTTACCGGATTAACCGATACTGTCCTGAACTCGGTGTGGTTCTCGCCTTTTACAAGCTGCTTAACGGTCTGCTCATTGTAGATATCGAATGCAGCGCCCGTGATGCTCTCTATCTGATACGCCTCATAGTTGTGATTGAGACTGTATATCCCAGGCGTTGTATCATTGATATAGGACGCGGCAATCTGATTTGACTTGCCTATACGCTTAGCCATATCATCACGCATCTTTTCCCAGCGCTTGCCTCGTCCTAATTGGTTCTGTCGCCATATCTTGTAATACTGATCGGGAGTATAGCCCGCAGGTATCGGATACTTACCGCTCTCAATGTCTGCCTTCATTCTGGCATCACGGACAGCAAAGTTGGCAAAGTAATCATCTGTTTTCTTTTTCAGTTCCTTGTAAGCCTGCGTGTATTCCCTTTTTATGGATTTCTCAAGCCGTGCAAGCTCTCGCTCCGTCTGCTCGTCCGAATAATACATTACTTACCTCGTGCTCTGATCTCTTGTATAGCCGACTGATACTGCCCTGAGAAATACTGCTTAGCCTGCTCACGCTGGTCTTTTGCAAATTTGGTCGAGCCGTCTTTCTGCTCCTTGTAATAGCTTTTCACATCAGCAATTAACGAATTGATTTTTTCTTTCATCCTTGCCTTTTGTGACTTTGACATTCCTTTGAGCCGCTTCCTTAATTCCTTGACCTTTGCAGAACATTCCTCCGAGAATGCCTTACGTTCCGCCTTGGCTCTCTCGGAGATATTCTTCATAACCATTTTCTTATCTTCATTGATCTTACTCTTAGCGTAAGCTGCAAGCTCTTTCTGCTTTTGGCTAAATCCCTTTGTTGATGTTCTGCCTTTGAGCTTCTTATGTGCCTCGTAATACTCATGGGCTTTCTGCGGATCGTAATACTTACTGCTCATCACCTTCTCCTTCGTCTAACTCAGCAAGCAAAGCCTCAAGCTCTGCAAGCACTCCGTCCTGCATTGCCCTTTCTTCATCATCTATACCTTCGTCTTCGTCTTCCTCACCTTCGCCCTCGAAGCTGTTATACTCGCTTGCTTCCCTTTGCTGTATAATCTCGTCAGCCTGCTCCGGTGTAAGGAATGGTAAAAGCTTGATAATCATGTCGTCGGTAAGATACTGTGCCGCCTGCAAAATCATAGTCACAAGCTCAGACTGATTGATAATCTTATTCCACTGAAGCGTCGGAATATCATCTATACCTGCTATAGCGAGCACTTTTTCGATTGAATTCAAAACGTAATATTCAAAGTCAGCGCATTTATTATCCTGAGACTGATATGCTGCTTGTATCTCTTGAGTCGTCTTGGCAGCAGCCGATAGCGTTGACACATCAAGCGCCTGAAAGTCCTCGTATATATCACGGCGTAATAAATCAAGCGCTGTCTGTCTTGCTTCAGTCGGAATGTTGATAGTATGAGCGCTAACCTCTGAGTTGTCGTCACCGTCTACTACAGCGGCTCTTACTGTCTTCATGCGCTGTACAAAGCGTGCAAGGTCTGTATCATCCATTCCGCCCGTATTCTGCAATATCCAGTATATCTCGTTCGAGTCGTCGATATTATTCATGAGTCCCGACTTGATAAGGTCGTAGCAGTCTATGTTCTCACGCACTCCATACAACTCTGTCTGCATCAGATCGTTTGCATACATTGGTATGATCGGCAAGTCTGAATAGTTGTCGTCCGTCACGTCCTCAACTCCGTTTGCATCCGTCTTTGTGACCGTCCGAATGTATCCACGCTTTGCCACATCAACAACAGCGGGGTCTGAGCCTGCTTTACGATAGCTTGTATAGCCGTCTGCCTCGTACAGCGTGCAGCGGAATATCTGCTTGTTGCCTACGGTCTTGAACCAATAACGAATGCCTGCTCTAAGCTTTGCTGTCTCTTCGTCGTACAGCGGACAGAAACCGGGAGAGCGCGGAGTATCCGCAAAGCCGAATACTTCCACATGATCTAAATTCCAAAAGAGGAAGGAACTGCCCGCAGCCATTGCCTTTTTTGCAGCCATCTGAATTTTAAAATCAAAATCAACTCCGAGCTTCTTTTTATTGTCATCATCTTGCATAATTACACCATTGCCAAGGACGTACTGCACTTGCTGTATAACAAGCCTGCGGAAGAATAACGTTTTAAGCTTATGGTTAGCGCTGAATATATCCTCAACCTTGCGCCCCGTGACGGTGTACAGCCATTTCTGAAAACGTTCAATCGTCAGATTATGCTTAGCATAGTATGCCTCACCGTCTGACGCTTCCTTATACTCCTTTGATGCCATGAATATATTAATTGTTTCACGGCAGAATTCCGCTCTCTTGTTGTCGTCCTCACCGACAGCCACTAAATCCTGATATGTTCGCATGTCAACTCCTTAAAATAAATAATTCGCCGACGTGCTTGTCGGAGTTTGTTTTCTTTTGCCTAATTTTCTGAGTAGTGATGCAAGGCTGTCCGGTGCGTCGTCATGCTCTGCATCCTCTGTATAATCACAGATCTGATTGATATACTCTTGGTCTGTGCCTTTGACAAATACTACATTGTCCCATTCGGCTTTGAGATATGTTGATATCTTAATGTGCTTGTTCATCTTCTCGTGATACTTAACAGCCCTATAGCCTTTATCCCTGATAGCCTTTGCAAGGTATCCCTTGTCGCCGTTATCCTCGACATTGATACGCCCTGCCATAAACGCATCATGCAGCTTCAGACATCCGTCTAACACATCATCAACGTGCTTATGCCACAGCCTGCCGTACACGTACCACTTACCCTCATGAAGCTTTACGATAGTAAACGCCGTGAAATCCTCACCGCCGTAAGCTGCATCAATATGGCTCTCTCCCTGCTCTACTAATTCAGGCTCCGCATTGGTCGAAGGATCGGTAAACATCACATTATCCGAAGCTATATGTCTAAGCTCATAGTTCGCAGCGAAGAGTGACGGCTCTGTTTTTCTCTTCACTTCCGCTATTTCTTCCTCGCTCATCAATCCCGTTGAATAGCAGTCGTATTTTGTTATATTCGCCATCTTCTTGAAGCAATCATCTACATGCCACGGGGTGCCCGTGTTGAATATTCTGCCGCCTCGGTTCTTTACGTTCTGAAGCTCGTCATATATCAGCTTTGTGTGATCTCGCTCTGCCTTCGAGGTTCGGTCTTTGATGTTAACGATATCATCAGTGAATATCCTATCGTAGTGCTTACCGGTAATTGAGCCGTTAACACCGATAGCAGTAAGCTGTGACGTACCTTTAACTGACGTTGATAGGTTTGTGCTTATTTCTGTCGCAGAGTCAACGGTTAAAATCAGATAGCAGCCATACAGCTTTCTTACTATCTCTTGAGTGATCGGGTTGAGAAGTATATTCTTGACCTGCCTTATGACTTCCTTCACATCATCATCCGTCTTACGCATAAAGAGCGTCGTATCGTCAGGGTACGCAATGATGATGCATGCCAAAGCAATAGATACGCATGTGGTCTTATACGAGCCTCGGTGTGCTTGCAGCGTTTCATCTATCTCGTCATAGATCATCTGCAATATCCATTCATTATGAAGAGCTGTGAGTTTATCAAAACCCACAGCTTGACCTAATAGATACGGATATTCAAATAGGATCGTTTCTGCGTCGCTCTGCAACATGCTCGTGTAACTTTTCCACCATTCTCTGTACTGCCTCTTCGTCAGGCTTATTGACGTTAATAGATGCTACCTCGATAGGTTTCTGCCCTGCCGTGTCTCTGATGAAAACCATAGCTCTGACATCACCCTTTGCGGCTTGCTTTACGGCGAACTGTATAAGCGCCTCGCCACCGCTGAGAACGGTTCCGTTCTTGTCCTTAATCTCGGCATCCAGCCATGCCTGGGCAATCTCTTTCAGCTCGGCTTTCTGCCTTCTTACTTTCCCTGAAGCTTTACCGCCTTCAGCTGCTATTTGAGTCCACTCTTTCTTTGTTCTATCTTTGCTTGTTTTCAGATTTGCCCGACTGTTGGGATGCTCCCCTCTCGGCATTTAAACTCACTCCCTTTTTCATACTTCTTCGGATAAATTTCTCCATGTCCCTTTTAAGATGAGGACTATTCGTTGTTGCAATAATGTGCTTTGCTTCACTTATCGTCATTTAAAAGCACCGCCTTTTCTCCGGTAAACTGTTCCCAACGCTTAATGATTACATCAACATACTTTGGATCGTACTCCATAACGCAAGCTCTGCGTCCGTTCTGCTCACATGCCATGATTGTTGTGCCCGAGCCTCCGAATAGGTCGAGAACCAAGTCACCGCCCTTTGTATTGTTCTTGATCTGATAATCAAATAAAGCAATAGGCTTCATGGTCGGATGAAGTTCACTCTTACTTGGCTTATCAAAATTAATCACTGTGGTCTGCTTTCTATCGCTTGCCCACAGATGCCCTGCGCCGTCTTTCCATCCGTATAAGCAAGGCTCATGTTTCCACTGATAATCTTGTCTGCCCATACAGAATGTGTTTTTATTCCAAATAAGACACTCTCTGACCTTCCATCCGACATCTCTACATGCGCCTCTGAAATTATAGCCTTCGCCATCTGAGTGCCAAATATAGAACACAGCTCCCGGTTTCATAACTTCGTTTGCATTCATAAATGCGTCGATTAAAAACTGTCTGAATGATGCATCATCCATGTTGTCGTTCTCAATCAATAAGCCGTCTGTTCTCTTTCTCAATTTCACAGCTTCGCTTACATCACGCACATTCCCATAGTTAACATTGTACGGCGGGTCTGTGAGCAAAAGGTCGACTTCCTCCCCCCCCGCCAGCTTTTTGACGTTATCGAGAATAGTCGAGTCTCCGCACATAAGTCTGTGTTTGCCGAGCTGCCACACATCACCAAGCTTTGTTGTAGGTGGCTCTGTCTCATTTACCTCAGGCGCTTCGTCCTCAATGATCTCGGTGTCCTCGCCCATATCAGGAAGCTCAAAGCCAAAATCAAAACCGTCAAAGTCTAAGCCCTCAAGCTCCGCACCAAGTAAGTCAAAGTCCCACTCGGCAAGCTCGTTTGTTTTGTTGTCCAAAAGCCTATATTTACGCTTCTGTTCCTCCGTAAGTCCGCTTATGCGTAATACTTCGACCTCAGTACGCTTAAGGCTTTTAAGCGCCTTGTGGCGCGTGTGTCCCGCAAGTATGATATTGTCCTCGTCTACAATGATCGGGGCAACATAACCGCACTGCTTTATGCTTTCCTTTACCGCAGCAACAGCCCCGTCGTTGTGACGGGGATTGTTACCGTAAGGCGTTATATCTTTTATATTGAGCTTTAAATATTCCTTTTCCATTTTATTATTCTCTCATGTAATTAAGGCTCGTTTATGCTAAATCCGGCATATTCTCCGACCTTGTTAATGAAATTGTTCAGCCACCGCTGCACGGTGTACTCGCTAAAATGCAGATCATAAGCAACCCCCGCTACCGTCCGCCGTTGTAGGAATAGCACTTGCTCTATTGCCCACTTACGTTTGTCGGGATATGACAGCTTATCGGTAGCTTCAAGCGCCTTGTTGATAGCATCATGGAATATATACTCTTGCATGTTGTGGCATTCCTGCATGTCGTAATATCTGCATGTCATGTGCTTAACTATCCCGTACCAATGATACCGAGGCTTGCTCACGTCTTACTCCTTTCTCAATTCACCTCCGCATGCTGCATACCCTGCAATGTCTATGTAGCAATCATCTGTACCTTTGCCCGTCTGTGCCCTCGCAAGCTTAAGCAATATCATCATTGCACTTCCTCCAACTCTCCCAACTCATCCTCGCTAAGCACCCCCGTCCAATCTATCGGTGTTCCGCACCTTGGGCAAAAGCTTACTGGTAGGTAAGCTATCTTGTCATCAACCATCCAATCACAGTTAGGTCTGATCTTCTTGTCACATTCCGGGCACTTTGCCACATGCACAAGCATATCATCATGCGGCACCGTGGTCGTAAACGGATGCTTCGGCTCTTCGGTTATATCTGCCTCAAGTGCCAAATACAACATTGCTTTTAAATCCTCGTCGCTCATAACTCCACCTCCACTTTCGGTAACGGCTCTGTGCCGAGCTGTATCGGTTCTATGCTTCTCACATCCCAACTGTCAGGATCATGCGGTTCTGCCTTATACAACGCATGCCTGATGCAACGCCATAAGTCCGCAGCATTGCGGCACGTATCGCTTGAGTGTTGACTCCTTGGATATGCGATATTAACCACCATGCGATACGCCAACTCAAGCATTTCACGCTTATCACAGTAGCTATCTATATCACCGTGTATATCTGCCGCATCATCTACAAGGCTCTGTGCTACGCAATCAGCCTGCCCCATGCGGAGGCGGAAGAAATCTTCGAGCGCTTGCAAGATGATATCTGCCTGATTGTCTGAGCATTCAATTGTTATCTTCATGGTTCCATCTCCTTATCGCCTTGCGGTGCAGCTTATGCGCTTTACCGCACCAATGGCACTCGCTGCACTCCATGTTCCATTTGTCCGAAGGGAAGCTGTGTACATGCCATATCTTCACGCTTCCGCATTTCGGACACGATTTAATCGGTATCGGTGTTTTCATGTATCCTACCTCGGCAGTATGTACTGCTTTATAAATCTCCTTGCGTACTGCGGATGTATCATGCTGCGCATTGTCTGCCTGCTTTTACCATCCTCGCCTTTTGCATTTAGATGCTTTCGCATTGGCACATAATCAAGTGCTTCCATGACAAGGTTAAAGCTTGGTTCGAAATTGATGAAAAAGTACTGTGTAGGCTTTACTTGATAGTCACCGTTGTTCCGTCTGTTTTGATCTTTAACCTTTGGCTTGATGCACCAGTAATTCGTCAGGTAATGTGGCTGCGATAACGGATTCTCGATTATCAGCTTTAAGCCTTTACGTTCTGCCACTACCACAAGCTGGCAAAGTCGCTCATAGAGCATGTGTAATTCGCTATGCAGCTTCATGCAGTACTGTAGTTTTTGCAGATCCGTCCATTTCTTTTGCTGAAACGCCTCACCCCTAAAGCTTATTGAAATTTGCGTTTCAAACCTCGTGCAAGGAAAGAATGCCATTATGATGTCCTCCCCCCACTCTGTCAAAGATGCTTTCCCATCCTTCGTAGGCTTTCTTGATTTCATCAAACAGATCAACTTTGTAATCTGTCTCTCCGAACTCGTCCTGAATGTCATAATCATAAGCCTCTATGCCGAGCTTCTTAAACTCATTCTTGAACGTTCCGGATTGTTCAAACATGCAATGTGCTATCATCTCTCCGCTCCGTAGGTGTTACCACCATCAATCTTAACGTGCTTGCTGCCGTTGACTCCGCCCTTTGAGTCAAAGTACACGTACTTGTAGCTTGGAAGCATTGTGAGTCCACATCTAAGCACCTCGCTTATGGCATCATCTGTTGTTTCGTCAGGCACCTTCCAAGCCTTACGGCTATGGATGTACTTGTAGGTCGCAAACTGCCCCTTGGCACTCAGAACACCGTGTATAGTGCCGCCTTGGGATTTCTGTCCCCAATCATTTGGGCTCAGCGCTCGGTTGAATATAACCTCGCACACTGCCTTCGAGTCCTCGTAGTTACCTGACTCAAGTGCTACCACCCAACGCAGCTCTTCAAACTCCTCGTCGCTTATCGGGATAGTCTGATAGGGATTGTCTACTACCTCCGCCTTTGTCGTAATGGCGCATCCTGCGACAAACATAACCCCGATCAGAATGACGCTGAGTATGTATTCCGCCTTACTCATTTTCACACCTATCTATTCTCTTGATTGACAGCTCAAGCCCTAAAGCTGTGAGCAAGCATTCAAGGGCAAACATGTCTGTGCGCTGCGTGTGTTTCTGTGTGAGGTTGTAATAAAACGTTTCACTCACTCCTGCCTTCTCTGCAAGGTCGGCGGTTTTCCAGCCTTGCGCTTCCTTTTCCTCGCGGATGACTCCGCGGATATAATCAAATGTCATGTTCATTCCCTCCTGCAATCAACTTGTGTGCTGTGGTTTCAAGCATCTGCCTTACGTCAGCTGGTATTTTCAATCGGTCTTTTTCTCGCTCCAGCTCGGCGTTGTACGCTCGGATGAAGTTTGCCTGCAGCACCGTGATCTGACTGATATCTGTCATAGCCCATTGCCTTAACACGTCCGAGCTTCCTACGGCTCGCTTTATCGTATCCGGCAATGTGTCAAAGTTCTCCTTGGCGTAATAGATCGAGCACTGCATCCGGTTGTACACGTAGCTCCATGCTTCAAGCGGTGACAGCTCTTCAGGCTTTGCAAGCTTGTCTATCAGCTGTCCGATACTTGGAGCGAAGCCTTTTGTATCCGTCACTATGTATGCTCGCAATGCTGCCTGCATAGCCTTGAAATCAAAGTCACGCATGTTCATGTACCAAACATCAACCGTGTAGCTTAAGTTTGTCGGTTTCCAACTTGGAAAGGCTGATTCAATCGCCATCAGGATCAGTTTTGTCTCGTCCCTTGTCATACGCATGCCCACCTTTCGGCAAATTCTTCCTTGGTCTCTTGCCGCTTAGCTTCGGTGTGTTTCTTGGGATAGACAGTCTGCCAGCCGTTCCTGATAGCTTCGTCAAGCAAGGCGATCTGTTCTGCTTCCGTTTTTCCAATGCTGATGAGCTTTTGCACTACAAGCTGTTTCTTGTACTCCGTCATTGGGCTGTTAGTCAGCGCCTCGACGCTATCGGCGAACGCCCCGAACCTCTCGCGCACGCGCGCGCTAAGTTCATTTACATTAGCATTTACATTCTCATTCTCATTAGCATTTACATTTACATTAGCATTTACATTAGGTTCGCTCTCGGTTACGCTTTGGTTAGAGTTAGGTTCGCTCTCGGTTACGCTTTGGTTAGAGTTAGGTTCGCTCTCGGTTACGC
>ERZ1026772.376-NODE-376-length-33284-cov-6.946643_pt1 | contig 33284 bp, 27 predicted proteins | sample MGYA00380124_ERZ1026772 | MGnify/ENA primary metagenome ERZ1026772 (study PRJEB33269, sample SAMEA4719760) | human gut metagenome | biome: human-associated habitat; feature: organic feature; material: feces | place: Cameroon | collected 2013-10 ...
CTATCGGGAAAATAGGCAAGTGATATGGGGTAGTTAATTTAAAACTGTTATACTAATAAAAACGGAAAAAGAGGAACAGGCTATGAAGGTATTTGAACAGGCTTCCGATTTAATCGGCAATACACCGCTTGTGCGGCTGAATGGATATCAGAAGGAAAAGAAACTGGACGCAGAGCTTTTGGCAAAGCTTGAATATTTTAATCCGGCGGGCAGCGTGAAGGACCGGGTAGCGCTTTACATGCTGCTGGATGCACAGGAAAAAGGACTTTTGAAAAGAGATTCTGTCATTATTGAACCGACCAGTGGCAATACCGGAATCGGACTTGCCGCAGTAGCCGCAGAAAAGGGAATCCGGACGATCATTGTGATGCCGGATACCATGAGCATTGAGCGGAGAAACATTCTGAAGGCATACGGAGCAGAGCTTGTTCTGACCGATGGTAAGCTGGGAATGAAGGGTGCCATTGCAAAGGCTAACGAGCTTGCAGAGGAAATTCCCCATAGCTTTATTCCGGGACAGTTCACCAATGATGCCAACCCTCTTGCACACTATAAAACAACCGGCCCGGAAATCTGGAAGGATACCGACGGGGATGTGGATATCCTGGTTGCCGGTGTCGGAACCGGTGGAACACTTTCCGGTGCAGGGCGTTATCTGAAGGAACAAAACCCTGATATTCAGGTGGTTGCCGTCGAGCCGAAGGATTCGCCGGTGTTGTCCGAAGGAAGGGCCGGATCGCATAAGTTACAGGGAATCGGAGCCGGATTTGTGCCGCGGACACTGGATATTGACATTTATGATGAAGTCATTCCGGTTACCACACAGCAGGCCTATGATGCCGCCCGTCTTCTTGCGAAAGAAGATGCGATTCTTGCAGGAATTTCATCGGGTGCAGCGCTCTATGCAGCAGAAGTTTTGGCAAAGCGTCCGGAAAACAGAGGAAAGCGGATTGTGATTATTATCCCGGACAGCGGAGAGAAATACTTATCGGAACCGGTGTATGAATAGTTACATACTTTAGAGTAAAGCTATATTATGAAACAATATTTGCAAAAGGAGTTCAGGAAAATGAGCATACAGGAAGAAACCGTACATACTCAGAACAAAATAGAGGTGAAGGATGTCTGCTTTGATTATGTGGATAAGAAGAGCTCCTTTGCTGCTCTTGATCATATCAATCTTTCAATCAAAGAGGGAGAATTCATCTGTATCTTAGGTTCCTCAGGATGTGGAAAGTCCACTCTTTTAGGACTCCTGAACGGTTTAAATAAGGCAAAGTCCGGCAAAATTCTGTTGGATGGAAAGCCGATTGCAGGACCGGGACTGGATCGTGCGGTTGTTTTCCAGCAGTATTCGCTTTTTCCGTGGCTGACCGCAAAGGGAAATATCCTGTTTGGCATTAAGCAGAGCGGAAAGAAGTATTCGAAGAAGGAACGGGAAGAGAAAGCCGAAGAATATCTTCGCAGTGTAGGACTTGCAGCGGCCAGGGATAAATATCCGAGCCAGTTAAGCGGTGGAATGAAGCAGAGAGTTGCAGTTGCGCGTGCACTGGCACTTGAATCGGACGTGCTGCTCTTAGATGAACCCTTTGGTGCGATTGATCCGAAGCTTCGTTTAGAGCTACAGGAGCTGGTATCTTCTCTTTGCACAACACATAAGAAAACCGTGGTTTTTGTGACACATGATATTGATGAGGCTATTCTGCTTGCAGACCGGATCGTGGTAATGGAACCGGGAAAGATCCGGAGCATTCTTCAGGTAGAGCTTCCTCATCCGAGAAAACGTGATGACCTGATTGGAACGCAGGGCTATGAAAAGCTTCACCGGAAGCTGATTGCCAGCTTTTACGAGCAGGTACAGGACAATATTGATGCGGGGGTAGCATTATGAAAAAATTATTACTGCCAAAGAGCTATTATCTGGAATTTGCAGCTGCAACGCTGCTTTATATTGTGAATGTACTACTCACCCTGTTTTTCCCTTATTTTACCGCACATAAAGCATATTATGACAGTACAGCATACATTACCGTATTGACTACGGCTTACCTTATTTATGTGATCCGTATTCATCTGACCGCGAAAAAAAGCGCATCGGATATTGCCGTTGTATTATTTACTTTTTTTATCCTTTGGGAGCTTTCCTATAAGCTGGGACTCATACATAATGATCTGCTGATTCCTTCACCGGAGGGTCTGTTCCATGTATTCGTGGAAAAGCCTGCGGAAATCGGCGCAGATGTAATTGGTTCCCTGCAGCTTTTGTTCTGGGGATTTCTTCTGGCAGTCGTATCCGGCACAATTTTAGGACTTCTTGCAGGCTGGATTCCGAGAGTAAGAGAAGTGCTGCTTCCCTTATCCAATGTGATTACACTGATTCCGCCGTTAATGTTTTCAGCGTATCTGATTATGATTTTTTCAACCTTCCGTCAGGCTGCGATTGCCGTAATCTTCTTTGCCGTGTTCTGGCCGACCTTTCAGGGAATGGTGGCAAGAGTGGCACAGATTGACAAGGCTGTCATTGAAGCAGCCAGAACCATGGGAGTTGGAACGGCAGGTATGCTGGTTAAGGTGATTTTCCCATACTGCCTTCCTGGAATTATCAAGAGTATTTCAAAGAGCCTGCGAGGTGCTTTCATGTGCTTGTCAGGTGCAGAAATGCTGGGAATTAACCTTGGTATCGGATATTTTATTGAGAAATACAAGAGCTTTGCAGATTACCGGTGCGTGCTTGCCGGCATTGTGACAGTTGGTGTTATTACGACAATTATCGATCTGGCGGTCAATAAAGTGGAAGCAACCGTGATCCGGTGGGAGGGCTAGATGAAAACGATCAGAGTAAAGGAAGAATGGCAGCGGGCAGGTGTTTACTATGTCCGGACGCAGGCTATGGTGTTAGGCTTTGATTTAAGCCTGGAAGGAGAATTTGCCGACGATACGCCGGACGGAAAATATATTCTGGTAACGGATGATTACGGGAAGCCGTTGAGTACGAACCGGATTCATCTGCTTCCGGAAAGAAATCTTGCGAAAATTGAACGGGTGGCGACCATCTCTACAGCAAGGGGACTTGGTGCCGGGGCAGCGGGAATTCTCGCAGCCGAAGACTGGATCCGGGAGCTTGGGTATTCCCATATCGTGATTACCAGCCGGGAAGAGGCAGAAGGATTCTATCACAAGCTCGGTTATATCACCAGAGAAGACATGAATCCCGATACGTTGGAATTAAAAAAGCCGTCAGATCCGGTAAGAGAAGTACGGGATCCGCGATTTGTCTGTGTTTACATGGAAAAGCAGCTGTAGTAGCTGCTTTTTTTGTTGCCATGCATATGAGAAAATGATCCAGTGGATCATTTTTGAGTGCAAAGCATTTAGAGAAAGTGAATGATATTAGTTTACGCATTGTGTAATTTTATGATATATTGTATAATATACACATCGTGTAAGCAGGAGGCATCAACAATGGAAGAAATGACAGAGTGCCAGATTGAAATTAAAAGATTACGGGAAGAGTCTGGAATGAATCGGAAAGAATTTTGTGCTTATTTTAATATTCCATATAGAACGGTTACAGAATGGGAAAGAGGAACCCGTAATGCTCCTGAATATCTGCTTAGGTTATTAGCATATTATGTTCGAATGGAACGGCTTAGAAATAAACAGGAGGAAAATCATGGCGAAGATCGTTAAAGATACTATTCATGCGGATGGAATTGATATAGGAATTTATACGACTGATTTTGAAAATGAGTTTATTTCATTGACCGATATTGCAAAATATAAAAATTCATATGATCCCAGGTATGCAATACAGAATTGGATGAGAAACAGAAATACCATTGAATTTCTTGGTATATGAGAAATGTTGTCAAATCCTAATTTTAACCGTGTGCAATTCGAAGCGGTTAAAAATGAAGCTGGATTGAATAGATTTATTATGACACCAACGAAATGGATTGAAGAAAGAAGAAAATAGCCGTTTATCTCTTAATTGGAATCTAAACCGCGAAATATCTAAATTAAATTATAGAGTCCATACAGATGCGATTAAAGAAAATTTAATTCCACCAATACTGACGCCGACCCAGATTTCAAATACTTATGCCAGTGAAGCAGATTTATTGAACACAGTATTATTTGGGAAAACAGCGAAGCAGTGGAGAGACAGTAATCCTTGTGAAAAAGGCAATATCCGGGATAAAGCGACCATATATCAACTTCTTGTTCTCGCAAATATGGAAAGTTACAATGCAATATTAATTAAACAAGGGAAAAGTCAGGCAGAGAGGATGCAGTTATTGCATGAACTTGCAGTGCAGCAGATGACAACGCTTAGTGATTTAGAACTAAGCAATCTGCCAAATGTAAGCAGGAATCACAATATGTAATGACCTGCTTACCGTTTAATTCATCTCATTGTTGCCAATGAGTGTTATAGAAGTTGTTTACAGAAACCGCTTCAATACCTGCAGGACACCATTTTCCCAGTAGGGCGGGCAGATTTCTTTGGCGGCATTACGGACTTCCTCACGGCTGTTGGAAACAGCAAAGCTAAGTCCTGCGTTTCCCAACATCTCCATATCATTCAGATTATCTCCGAATGTGCAGGTTTCTTCCGGGAGAACACCCAGATAGTTCTGCAAATAAGACAGAGCAGTCCATTTGCTGACACCCAGGGGATTGCAGTCTATCCATTCCCTTCCGGAGCAGGCAAGAAGCGCCTGATCCTTCCACGCCGGCGTGAAAACAGGAGCACACTTTTCCTCACAGGCAGAAGGGTGATAAACGGTAAATTTGATCACATCTGCCGGAGAGCAGGCGATCAGATCCTTAACCGCACAGATATCATAACCATAGGAATCTCTCAGCCAGCGGAACATCTGGCTGTTTTCATTTTCGGCATAACCCATATCCGGTGTGGAGATATAGCTGTCACAGTCCGGCAGATGTTCATGAACCATCCGGCACATTCCCTTCCAGACCTCCTCCGGCATCGTAGAAACCTGCAGGATTTCGTTCGGAGTTCTGACAACAGTTCCCCCATCTGTAATATAGAGCAGTTCATCCCGGATCGGGGAAAACAGCTTTTTTTCACTGACAAACTGACGCCCGGAGCAGACAACGACATGGATGCCTTTCCGGATTAATTTATCAATGACAGTCATATATTCTGCATCAATCTGCAGGGTACCATCCTTCACAAGAGTACCATCAATATCAGTGGCAATTAATTTAATCATAATATTTTCCTCAACAGTTTTTAACTATTGAGATTATAGTTAAGATTTTCAAAAATGGCAACTACATCATAACGTAAATTTATGAAAAAACATTGTACTCAAAAAGACGTCCTGTATTGTAATTCGTATTGCGATTGTTTTATTATTAGATTAATGTAATATCTGTAATCATTCTGAATAATTATGGGTATTTATTTCAAAAAAGACAGTTGTCCGAAATGAGGTAGCTATTATGGAAGTAAGAGAAGCTTTACAGAAAAGAAGAAGTATCCGCAAATATACCGAAGATGCGGTTTCGAAAGAACAGCTTGATGAGCTTTTGCATGCAGCAATGTCCGGGCCGAGTGCCTGCAACAGAACACCATGGGATTTTTATGTGGTGACGGATCCGGAAGTGCTGAAGAAGCTTCGTGAAGCTGCGAAGTTTTCAAAGATTACAGCCCCCGCTGCTATTGTGGTATGTGGAAATTTGTCAAAGGCACTTCCGATGCAGTACGCTTCCTACTGGATTCAGGACTGCAGTGCCGCAACAGAAAATATTCTGCTTGCAGCGACAGAACTGGGACTTGGTTCGCTGTGGTGCGGCGTTCATCCACAGAAGCATGCTGAGAAGAGAATAGCGGATATTCTGGGACTTACGAATAAACAGATTCCGTTAAATATTGTTTATATCGGTCATCCGGCGGAGGAACCGGAGCCTCGTGACCAGTATAAAGAGAAGAATGTTCATTGGATATAAAGAAAGGGGTTGCGCAATTGAGCACGAAGGAAAATGTTCTTGCACTGTTTGAGGAAAATAAAGGCATTTATTTTTCGGGGGAAGAGATTGCAGTACAGTTGTCGGTGTCCCGTGCGGCAGTATGGAAAGCGGTCAATGCACTGCGCAGTGATGGATACGTGATTGATGCTGTGCCGAACAAAGGATACCGGCTTTCGATGAATACGGATATTCTTTCGGCGCAGGGCATTGAGAAATATCTGAACCCGCAGAATCTGCAGCTTACCATTCAGGTTCTTCCGGAAGTCAGTTCTACGAATACCATGCTCCGGGAGAAGGCAAATGAAGAAACACCGGAAGGTTATGTGATTATTGCAAACGGGCAGACTGAAGGAAGAGGAAGACGCGGACGAAGCTTTTATTCTCCCGTAGATACCGGAATTTATTTAAGTATTCTGCTCCGTCCGAAGGAAATTGCAACGAACGAGCTGACTAATCTTACTTCCATGGCAGCCGTGGCGGCATGTGAGGCGATTGAAGAGGTTTCCGGTCAGACACCGGGAATTAAATGGGTAAATGATATTTATATCAACGGGCGGAAGGTCAGTGGGATTCTGACTGAGGCTTCCATCAGTATGGAAAACGGAAGCGTGGAATATGTGGTGGTCGGCATCGGATTTAATGTCTATCTTCCGGAGGATGGATTTTCCGGGGAAATTAAAGATATTGCCGGAGCCATCTTTGACCGGAAGAAGGATGATGGAAAAAACCTTCTTGTGGCAGGGTTTTTAAATCATTTCATGAATTATTATGCGGAGTTTGATAAAAAGGATTATGTGAAGAAGTATCAGGAACGAAGCCTTGTTGTGGGAAAAGAAATCACAGTGCTCGCTCCGTCCGGAAGCAGAAAAGCATTTGCTTTAGAGGTGGATGATACCTGTGCGCTGATTGTACAATACGAGGACGGCAGTACAGAGCGGCTGAATTCCGGGGAAATCAGCATCAGAGGAGAGTTATAAAACTTGGATGAAAGTGTGGCGGATGTTTTTATATACTTCACTGTCGTGAGTATGGTATGATATGATAGATGCCTAAGAAAAACAAGCGGCTGCGAAGCAGACATTTGTTTTTCAGGCATCTATCAGCGAACAAATATCCTGCAAAGCAGACACCAATATATATGGAAGGGGAATACAGGGGTATGGAAAGAGAACGATTAGGCAGCAGATTAGGATTTATCCTGCTGAGTGCCGGCTGTGCGATAGGCTGTGGAAATGTGTGGAAATTTCCATGGATGGTTGGAACAAACGGAGGAGGAGCATTTGTTTTACTGTATATTCTCTGTCTGATTGTTTTTGGAATGCCGGCGATGACGATGGAGTTTGCCCTGGGACGGGCGGCGCAGGCAAGCCCTGTGAGGATGTATCACAAGCTTGAGAAAAAGGGTCAGAAGTGGCATCTGCATGGTTATGTGGCATTATTGGGGAATGTATGTCTCATGGCATTTTATACGGTAGTGACCGGCTGGCTGATTTATTACTTTGTGAAATTTGTCACAGGAGATGTTGCAGATCTTGGGTTTGCAAAGATGATTTCCAATCCGCAGATCAATGTCGGATTTCTTGCTGTTGCGGTTATCGTCGGGTTTGTGATTCTGACCTTTGATTTACAGGGAGGTCTGGAGCGTGTAACGAAATATATGATGTGTCTTCTGATTATTCTGATGGTAGTGCTTGCAATCAAGAGCAGCACCTATGAAGGTGCATTACAGGGATATAAATTTTATCTGGTACCGGACTTTTCAGATATTACGCCCAGGATTTTGGTGGCAGCAATGAATCAGGCATTTTTTACATTGTCTGTTGGTATGGGTGGTATGGCGATCTTCGGAAGTTATCTGGGAGATGACCGCAGCCTTTTGGGAGAAAGCGTGCATGTGATTGCACTGGATACGTTTGTGGCGATTGTGTCGGGCCTTATTATTTTCCCTTCCTGCTATGCATACGGACTTGAGGTAACGGCAGGACCAGCATTGCTGTTTGATACCATGGCAACAGTATTCCGGAACATTCCGGGAGGAAGAGTCTGGGGGAGCCTGTTCTTTATGTTCATGGTTTTCGCAGCATTTTCGACAGAACTTACCGTGTGTGAAAATATTCTTGCCTGCGTGCGGGAGATGACCGGATGGACCAGAAAGAAAGGGTGTCTTGTATGTGGAATCGTGGTATTCCTGCTTTCCCTTACAACCGCGCTTGGATTCAGTGTATTGGACTTCCATCCGTTCACACCGTCCTCTACCTGGTTGGATTTCTGGGATTTCCTGGTAAGTAACAATATTCTTCCGCTGGGAGCCATGACGATTTCGCTATTTTGTACCAGCAAGCGTTTCGGATGGGGATTTGATAACCTTATGGCAGAAGCGAATAAGGGTAAGGGATTAAAGATTAAGCCATGGATGAAACCGATTTTCGGTGTTGTTGTGCCGGTATGTATTCTGGCAATTTATATCATAGGTATGGTTACCTTTGAGTGGAGGTAAAGATGGAGGAAAAAAAGAAGTTTCCTGTGATTTATCTGTTGGCAATTTTATATGCATTGTCAGCATATCTGGGACCGGTGGCATTTTTGATAATGTCGGACGCAGACGCGGCAGATAAAGTTACATCCTGGCTATTCTGGTTACCGGTTATTTTAGGAATCGTAAATTTAATTGTGGTTCTGGCAGCAAAGAGTAAGATTGAGAGGAAGCAGTTACTGGTATGCTCCATGATTATCAAGTATGCGCTGATTCCCTTTTATCTGGTTGGAGGACTTCTGATTGTTCTCTGCCTGCTGTTAATGGTTACGCCGATTGTGTTTATGGTGTTCGTCGGTCCTGTGATGGCATTGATACTTGGGATATATGGCTGGCTTATTCTGCTTGCGGCTGCACCATTTTCAGTGGCTTACATTGTCCGGTCCTATAAAGGTGGATTTCACAGTAAAGCGTTGCTTGTGATCTCTGCGATTATGCAGTTCTTTTTTACAATGGATGTGATTTTTATTACGGTTCTTGCAATCAGGGAGCGGAAATACAAATAAATTTTTATAGGGAGAAAAGTAAAATGAAGAAAAAGGCAGTAGCAGCGTTGCTGGCAGCAGGACTTTCATTAAATCTCTGTGGATGCAGTGCTTATGGTGTAGCAATGAAAATGATGCAGGATTATGAACCGGAGCAGTCACAGGACTGGGCCGTGGAAGCACAGCTTCCGGAGGAAGAGGAAATTCTGGAATCGGAAGAGTCAGAAGAGACCGGAAACGAAGATGCAGAGGAAACGGTAATTGCCGGGAAGGATCAGAGTGAAAAGACATCCGTAGAAATGCCGGAAGAGCTGTCCGATAATCTGTATGATTTCCAGATTGCGATGGATGGACAGGTATATAAGTTCCCGATGTGGTTTGATGATTTTGAGGCATTGGGCTGGGAATATCTCGGTGACCGGACAGAAGTGTTATATGCGAACGAATATCTTTATGCGGAACCATGGCAGAAGGACGGTGTTACGATTTATACTTCTATTGCAAATTTATCTTTAAATGCCATAGCACCGGAGGAAGGTCAGATCTGCGGACTGGATCTGGACGGTTATCAGATGCGGAACTGTGACTGGAAGATAGAACTTTCGAAGGGAATTACATTTGGGGAGTCTGCAAGAGAAGATATCCTGAAGGCTTATGGGGAGCCTACCGATGAGTATGATGGGGAACTTTATTATAAAATGTCCTATGAAACGGATTATTACAGTGAGGTAACCCTGTATGTTTATAAAGATTCCGGAGTGATGGAAAAGCTTGAACTGATGAACATGATAGAGCTTGAAGGTCTTGATAATTCGGTGAGCGAAGAGGTTCCGGAACTGATCAGCGAATATAAGGCACCAACACAGCTTGGAGATGATTATTATTCCAATATTTTAGAGTATGATGGTGCACTTTATCAGTTTCCCTGTCCGATTCAGGAATTTACAGATAACGGATTTGAAATACAGGAAGAGAACAGCGATATGGTAATCGGTGCCGGAGACACCGGTAGGGCAGAGCTGATGAAGGATAAGCAGAGAATCCGTGTATCGGTCAAGAACTTTGCTCCATATGCGACCGTATTGGAAAATTGTTTTATTATTGAACTGGATGAACATGATTTCGGAGCCAATAGCAACTCCTCCATGGTATTTCCGGGAGGCATTACCTTTGGAAGCAGCGAGGAAGAAGTTCTTGCCGCAATTGCTGACTACAATTACGATAGCTCGGAATCCGGAAAATCCACCTATTACTATGTCTATGGACCGGATGAATATTCTACCTATGGATACCAGATTATTGTAGAAGATGGTAAGGTAACAAGTTTAAGAGCCCGCCAGGCGGATATTAACTGGTAAATAAGCACAAAGACAAGGAGGTAATGGCATGAGAGCACTTTTTATTGGAGGAACAGGAACGATCAGTATGGCGATTTCCAGACTTTTGGTAGAACAAGGCTGGGAGTTATATCTTCTTAATAGAGGAAGCCGTAAGAATGTATTGGACGGGCAGGTAAAGCAGATTGTTGCCGATATCAGCAAGGAACAGGAGGTTGCAGAGAAGACAGCCGGAATGAATTTTGATGTGGTGTGTGATTTTATCGCATTTGTTCCGGAGCAGGTGGAGCGGGATTACCGGTTATTTGCCGGAAAGACGAAGCAGTATATGTACATTAGTTCTGCATCTGCCTATCATAAGCCGGTTATGGATTATCGCATTACAGAAGGAACGACGCTTTCCAATCCTCATTGGGAATATTCCAGAAATAAGATTGCCTGTGAAGAGTTTTTAATGAAAATGTATCGTGAAAATGGATTCCCGGTTACGATTATCCGTCCGAGCCATACATACGATGAGAGAAATGTTCCTATTGGAGTTCATGGAGATAAAGGAAGCTTTCAGGTTTTAAAGAGAATGATGGAGGGAAAACCGGTGATTGTTCATGGGGATGGAACTTCTTTGTGGACCGTTACCCATAATTCCGATTTCGCCAAGGGATTTGTAGGCTTAATGGGAAATCCAATGGCGATCGGCGAAGCATTCCAGATTACAAGCGATCAGTCTGTGACCTGGAACCAGATTTACCAGACTGTAGCGGATGCATTGCATGTTGAATACAAGCCTTACTATGTTTCATCTGCATATCTTGATGCAGCAGGCCCGTATGATTTTGAAGGAGCCTTGACTGGCGATAAGGCGAATACCGTAGTATTTGATAATAAGAAACTGAAGAATGCAGTTCCCGGTCTGTGCATGAATGTCCGTATGGAGCAGGGAATCCGGAATACCGTGGATTATGTTCTTTCCCATCCGGAATGTCAGGTGGAAGATCCGGAATTTGATGCATGGTGTGATAAGCTGATTGCAGTTCTGGAAAAGGCGAAAGAGGAGATGAAGATGTATGAGCAGCAGAAGTGATTCCAATCAGATTACCAGAGATTATTTTGACTCCATATTGTTGGAAACCCGGTATTGGGACTCCGATCTTCCATCTACGAAGATGGAATTATATGGAGAGACATTTGAAACCCCGATTATGACAGCAGCACTTTCCCATCTGCATGAAATTTGTGATAATGCCATGGCGGAGTTTGGAAAAGGTGCGAAGGATGCAGGAGCGGTGCACTGGGTTGGCATGGGAGAAGATGATGAACTGGAGCAGATTCTTGCAACCGGAGCCAGAACCGTGAAAATCATCAAACCGCACAAAGATGATGAAGTGATTTATCACAAGATCCGGCATGCTGCCGAACATGGGGCATTTGCTGTCGGTATGGATATTGATCACTGCTTTGCAGGAAATGGGGAGTATGATGTGGTATGTGGTCTGCCAATGCATGCAAAGACAGCTTCGGATCTGGAAAATTATGTGAAAGCATCATCTGTACCATTTATTGTAAAGGGCGTGCTGAGTGCGAAGGATGCTGAGAAATGTGTGAAGGCAGGTGTATCGGGAATTCTTGTTTCCCATCACCATGGAATTATGCAGTATGCCGTACCTCCGTTGATGATTCTGCCTGAAATTGTAAAAGCAGTAGATGGGCAGATCCCTGTTTTCGTAGACTGTGGGATTGAGAGTGGCATGGATGTCTTTAAGGCACTGGCATTGGGCGCAGATGCAGTGTGTGTCGGACGCGAACTGATGGGTCCCTTAAAGGATGGTGCAGCGGGTGTTACCAACCGTATGAATGAAATGAACCGGGAGTTGATGAGTATCATGGCAAGAACCGGAGCAAAGTCCTTAAAGGAGATTGATCCCTCGGTGATTCATTACCGTCATTTCTGATGGGGTTCAGAGCTTAGAATAAATTGTAGCTACCAAGACACTGAAATAGCTGTAATTAATCTTTACAAAAAGATGGAGGAAGCGTTATGAAAATAGGATTGTCTGTTCCTTTGGCACATGAAACCCCGCAGCAGTGGGCAAAGAAGCATAGAGAACTCGGATGCGGATCCGTTGTGTTTCCGGTTAACTGTGAAGCTTCCCCGGAGACCATTGATGCTTATCGGAAGGCTGCGGAGCAGGAAGGGTTAATCATTGCCGAGGTCGGCATTTGGAAAAATGTTCTTGCTGTGGATAACAGGGAACGGGAAGAGGCAGTTGCTTACTCGATCAATCAGCTGAAAATGGCGGATAAGATTGGTGCAAAATGCTGTGTGAATATCGTTGGTACACCGCATGGACCGATCTGGGATGGTGGATATCCCGGGAATTTTTCCAAAGAGACGTGGAAAATGGCAGTTGATTCTATACAGCACATTATTGATGAAGCAAATCCTGTGAATACGAAGTTCAGTATTGAGCCGATGCCCTGGATGATTCCGACAGGTCCCGATGAATATCTCCGCCTGATCGGGGATGTAGACAGAGAGGCCTTTGGTGTGCATATGGATCTTATTAATATGGTAAATTGTCCACAGCGATATTTCTTCGCAGAAGAATTTATGGAAGAATGCTTTTCGAAGCTGAAGGGAAGGATATTAAGCTGCCACATTAAGGATGTTCTTTTATTGAATGAATTTACCTTCCAGCTGAGGGAGTGCGCCTGTGGGGAAGGAACATTACCTCTGGAGAAATATGCACAGCTTGCAACAGCAGAAAATCCAGACATGCCGATGATCATTGAGCATCTTCATTCGGATGAGGAATATTTACAGAGCCTTTCGTATTTGCAGAAAAGATTAAAAGCGGATAGCTGTTGTTAGGGTTTTGCTTTGCAATACCGCTCGCGCGCAAAGAGTTCGCCTGCGAACTTTTTATTTTCTCCTGACTGAATATTTACATTTTCTGAGAGCTGCCTTTGGGTGGCTCTTAATTTTTAGTAAAACTTGCTAAATTTTGGTCAAATTTTTGGTTATATTTTTCTGAAAAATTTTATGTTCGGGGTGAGAGTTTTTTCATTTTCATGTACCTGTATAAGTAAAGATTTTTTTTAGGCTACATTTTCAGAAAAATCGGTGTAGGAATACAGCATGAAGGAACAGAAAGGAACAAACCAATGAAAAAACCAATGAAAAAACGATTCATCAGAACACTATTGGCTATGTGCATGATGCTCAGTCTGTTGGTTGGTCTGCTGCCTGCGGAGGCGATGGCATTTGCAGGAAATATTTATCCGGCAAAGGATGCCGGGGGAACTGTACAGCAGATTAAACAACAGGACGGCTCACTTGTGCTGCAGAACGATTATATCCGCGTGACACTGCATCAGGGTGGGAAATCCGGAGGCACATATCTTACGACATCTCCCACGGAGGCTGCGGGTGGGGAGCTCACCAGACAGACGCCGTACTGTACGATTACGACCTATCGCTATGGCGTGGGGAGTGTTGAGAGCATGGATATGCTCCTGAAGCAGGCGGAATATGTAAAAAAAACACCCCAGGGGAATGCTCCTGCCATCAAGGCAACGTATACCCTGCGGGCGGGAACAAAAGTTGACGCAACGGTGACAGCCTACTACGAGCTTGTACAGCTCAAGAATGATACGTCCGGCTCCGGTCAGGCCACATGGGGCGTGCTGACAACAGTCAGCGACGTATTCATCAATAATATAACTTCCGGGACTTTGTGGGGTGACCCGCTTTTTACATGGGGCTATACCCTGAGCGGCTTTACGGCGATGGGGCATAATGCCAATCTCGAAATGCAGAATGGTCCCGCGGTGAAACTGAGGCGTATTACCGTGCCGGAGGGGGAAAATCCGAAGATTACCTCTGAAAGCGTCACCCTCACCGCACCCGTGAAAGATATTTATACGCGGACTGTGCCCAAGGGCTATTACCAGTCGGGTGATCTGGATGGCGTATACATCACAGAGGCCTACGTGGACGGTTACAGCTGGGCAAATCCCTTTGTAGGATTGTCGGAATACTATGCAAAGGATATTACCTCCACCGCAGGAGGGCGGATCAATGTCAATTTACCGCCGGTCGCAGATGTACAACCCGGCGGAAAGCCGCAGACCACATCCGTGCTGTGCAAAAGCTACCCCGGTAAGGCCTTTGAGAAGGAAAATATTAATGCGAATGCAATGCACTTTCTTTGGGGCTATCGTGATCTGGTGGACAAGTCGGAAAATCTTCCCACAGAGCCGGATAAAGTCGATACCTCCATTACCGCCAAACGGCTGGCTGTCTTTTCTGGCGGCAGCGGCGTAACGGTGAAGTATGTTGCGGATGATACGGCACTTGCAGAGCTGAAAAAGCAATATGGTAATCCTGTTGCTCTTATCAATGGTGACTATGAAAGTACTGACGGCAGTTCCTTTACCTTCACAGGGGGAGCAGCATTGCTCTCACCCTCTGTCACGGCAACATGGCCAAAGAACGGAAAGCTTATTATCCATAGCGATGGAAGAGTGGAGCAGAGCGGGGTACATCTCAGCGCACCGACCTTCAAGTTTTACCAGCCAAAAAGCGGTGCAAACGACAGTCTGAGTATCTCTCTTAAGAAGGAGGGCTTTGTGTTTGACATCGTTCCCGAAAAGAACGATGCTCTTATTTATGTGGACATTCCCTACACTAAGGTAAAACTTGAAAAGGCTGCTGCCGATGCTTCGGGGAACCTTATATTCAGTGGTGATATCGGGTTCAGGACTGTCCTTGACGGTGCAGAATTTTCTCTGGAAAAGCTGGGCTACGGACTGAAGGAAAAGAACGTGAACGGCAAAAAAACCTATGGATTCCAGCTGAATGGCGTACATGCCACAGGCAGCTTTGACACAGCCACCATGCTGGCGCTGGAGCTTGCCAAGGTTAAGGGCGAGGTCAACACCTTTGAAGGCGAGGAACGATATGCCTTTGAGCTGGAGCTGAATGTTTTTGATCTCTTTGAAACTGAAGCGAATCTGGCACTGGAACGGGCCAATAACGGTGTACTGATCCCTGATGAACTGTACTTCTATGTTGCTTCCAGCCCGGGTATTGTACTGATTCCGCCGGTGCCTGTGGGACAGCTCAACGGTGGCGGAGCAGGCTTCAAGAATCTGGCTGCCACAGTGAACGGCAACTATTATGGCATTCCGCCCATTAAGCTGCGAGGTACGCTGAAGGGTACCTATCTCCACCTCGTCGAAGGAAAGGGAGATGTGATCATTGGTCCCAGCGAGTTCACACTGAAGGCATCCGAAGTGGGACTTGTGGGTAGTCCGAATGTCAAAGTCATTAAAAGCTTTGGCTATTCCCTGAAGGTTAACGGACAGAAACGGAACTATAAGGGTGTGGAATATCAGGGATTCTATTTTTCCGGCTCCGAGGAGCTGGAAGCTGCGCTGCCCAGTACGGAAATTGATATATTGGATCTGAATACCTCCATGGAAATGGGTGCCTTTGGTGGTGTGAATAACGCAAAGGACAGACTCTATCTTGGCATCGGCGCCAATGGCATTGTCAAGGGAGCTGTGCAGATCCCTGAAAAGACTAAGTGGATTGGTGGCACAAAACTGGCCTCAACGGATATCAACCTCATCATGGGTGGGCAGACGACCGTTCCCATCCGGGGAACCACCGTCAACGAAAGCATGAAGGAGGCATTTAAGAATGTTGATATTTATCTCGGCGCAATGGCAGGAGTATATGTGTACATCTTCGATGCGCGGGTATGGGTGCTGGTGCCTCAGATTGTGAAGACCAACTTCAAACAGGGCGGCGGCTGGGATATTGAAATGAAGTGGCTGCAAAAGCTGCCGAAGTGGAATTGGGAAGACCATGGCGTGACACCGGTGGTACAGAGTGTTTCTCTGATGAGTGAGGATCCTGACTTGCTGAGCAGCCTTTCCATGGAGGATGAAGAGGAGCCCGGCGAGGATACCGGAACCGGGCAGAGCACAGCAGGAGAGCAGGAAAGCAGCGAGAGCACCGGAACCGGGCAGGGTACGTCCGGAGAGCAGGAAAGCGGTGAAGGCACCGGAACCGGGCAGGGCACGTCCGGAGAACAGGGAAGCAGTGAAGGAACCGGAACCGGGCAGGGCACGTCCGGAAAACAGGAAAGCAGCGAAGGAACCGGAACCGGGCAGAGCACGTCCGGGGAACAGGAAAGCAGCGAAAATACGGTCTCTGGACAGAGTCTTCCACAGGAAAATAATGCGGTGACTGTTTCTGTGCAGAGTGCACCACAGGAGAATACCGAGGCAGCCGCTCCTGTAATGAGAGCATTGCAGGCAAATAATGAAGCAGCTGTTTCTGTAATAAGTACATCACAGGCGAATATTGAAGGTGGCGGAACAGCCCAGGGCACATCACAGGAGAATACCGAAGGAAGCGGAATAACCCAGGGCACATCACAGGAGAATGCAGGGGGTAGTGGTTCCACCCAGGGCACACCGCAGGGGAATACTGAAGGAAGCGGAACAACCCAGGGTACATCACAGGAGAATGCAGGGGGTAGTGGTTCTGCCCAGGGCACACCGCAGGGGAATACCGAAGGTGGCGGAACAGCCCAGGGCACATCGCAGGAGAACACTGAGGGAACCGGAACACCACAGGAGAATACCGGGACAACCGGTTCTGCAGAAGGTGCTTTGTCGGAAGACGATGAGAAAACCGGAACTCTGCAGACAGAAGAGCCGGTTGTTCTTGGAAACAGAGGAGCTGTAACGAAAGAGATCACAGTAAACGCCGGTGCAGATGAAACACCGTATATCCTGCTGGCATTTGACAACAGCCTCACGGAGGAGGAGATCAAACAGGCTCTGAAGGTTCAGAAGGATAGCAAAGATCTCACGGTCTACTGGGTAGGTGAGGACAAAAAAATTGATCCTGCAGCAGACATTAATGCGGCAAGCACAGGTGATATGAAGAAGATGAAAGATGATGGCAATTATTATCGATTGGTGCTCCTTCGTCTGAAGGAAGGCGGTACATATTTGGTTGACACAGGCGCCCTGAGCTTTTCCGATGAAGAAGGATTTACAGTTGAACCGTTTGAAAAGCTGGAGCTGACACAGAACACCAATAACCTTACCGGCAAGGTGAAGTATCCCGAAAGCGGAAAAACCTATGTGCTGCGTACCTATCTGGGAAGCACCGAGGGTGATGCTGCCTATTTGGTGGACGAACAGACCGTAACAAACACGGACAATCTCTCCGTCAGCCTTCCTGATAGCGGCGAGCTTCTGCCTACGGGTACTTATTACGCAACATCGTTCCTGATGACAGAAAAGGAATTTACTCTTGAGGGCGGAGAAAAGGTGACTACACTTGCAGCTATTGATCATCAGAAATTTAGCGCACCGATCTCTTATACAAATACCAGGCAGCCTGCGGCTCCTTCGACAGCTACGCTGGAATTTATCGGTAATGAGGTTATGCGTGCCACATGGGACGAGGTTGCCGGTGCTGACGGCTATCATGTGACCATCTATCAGAAGGATGGCACAGACTGGAAGGATACCGGCTTTGGTTACGATCTTGGTGCTGACAGGAATACCATCGATATGGCACTGACTGTAGGTGGAAGTGCTGTTTCCTTTAACGGCGAGGGTGAAGCTGCTTCTGCTCCCGCAGAAAATCTTACTGCTGATAAGGACTATAAGATCGGAGTGCGCGCCTACAAAAAAGAAGTGATAGAGAAAGGGAAGGGAAAGTATTACAGTTCGGAAACAAGATCCAATGAAGAAAATCTGCCGAAATACACACCACTTAACATTTCACTTGCTGTAAACGGTACTGCCTGCACCAGGGATGCGAATCGTGTATTCCAGGCTTATGTAGGAGGAAATACCAACTCCCTTACCGTGACCTGTGGGGAAGCAGAGCGTATTCAGGTCACACGGATGGACACAGATACGGAGCTTACGGGAGATGGAAACAATACATTTACGATCCCCGATTTTACCGGAAGCCTGATGCTTTGCGTGAGTGGAATAAAAGGCAAGGATGTAACCAGTGAGTTCCTTCTGGTCAATATGGATAAGACAGATCCTGTGCTCACGCTCGCCAGTCCGATCTTCTTCGCCAACCGGAGCACCGGTGCGTATACCATCACCGGAATAACAGAGGCAGGAAGTGAGGTCGTATATGACAGTGGAAGCGTCTATGCCGAAAGTGATGGTAGCTTTGCCATTACCGGAACGCTGCCGGAGGGAGATACGGACAGATCCTTATTCCTTTATGCTAAGGATGGTGCAGACAACAGCTCCACACCACAGCTTGCCATGATATTACGGCAGACATCTCCCGATCCGGTGAATGAAAACACCGGAATCCCGTCACAGCCGGAAAACAGTGACACAGCATCTGCAGCCCATACGGATTCCGGAACCAATAACGGAGCCGGCGCAGCTCCTGCAAGTCCATTTTCTGCAACATCCGGTACAGAGCCGGCACAAGGTATCAAACCCGGTGCGGATAATACCCGGCGTACGACGCCAAAGGACGGCATTCTATTAAGGGAGTGGCAGGATAAACGTGATACCACGACGATCACCGATGACCTGCCTGCTACGGACGCAGAGGCAGAAGAAGGAAATAACCCGTTTACCGATGTTTCCGAAGACGACTGGTTCTATGATGACGTTATGTTTGTTTATGAAAACGGATTGATGGAGGGTATAAGCAGCACACAGTTTGGTCCATATGAAACGCAGACGCGCGGCAGGATGGCAGAAATTCTCTGGCGTATGGAGGGAAGCCCTGCACCGAAGGTTAAAAACAGCTTTGCCGATGTAGAAGACGGGGCACGGTACGCAGATGCCATTGCATGGATCGCAGAGAATGACATTTTAAGCGGTTACAGCAAGGACAGCTTTGGACCCGGGGATCCCATCACCTGGGAGCAGCTTGCAGTCATGTTCTACCGTTATGCAGAATACAAGGGCTACGATATAAGTATTAAGGGTAGTCAGGACGAGCTGAAGGATATGGACAGTACCATGGATGATGCAGGAAGAGCTGTGCTGTGGGCGGTCAGCAATGGATTGATACGGGAAGAAGCTGATGTCCTGTCCGCTTTGCAGGATCCGGTTTCCAGAGCGGAGATTGCGGCCATGCTTCATCGCTTCATTGATAAGTATAAGCTGGTACAGGGCATGACACCAAATGGCCAGATGGGCTTTATAGCACCGGAGGAGATGAATCCTCCGCAGACAGACAGGAGCAGAGTGCCGGGATGGATAGGAATCTCCCTCTGCGCAGCTCTTACAGGAGGTTTTGTACTGTTTATGCTATGGCTCAGACGCAGACACAGGACTTAGTAAATGATCTGTCCCATCTGCTGTGAAGGTTGTGCACGGCACAAAACAGAGGTAACTGTGAGGGAACGGAACAGTTACAAATAGAGTATAAAAAGAAACAGATGCCGGGTTATGAAAGGAATGCTTTTAAGTCTTCAAGCTTTTCTTCACCGGCTTTGCGGCCAAGGTCATAGGTTGCCTGCAGTTTTACAGGATCCTTTTCCACACGGCTGACAGGGAGGGCTTCGTCCGGTCGGAAGACAAAGACGGAGCCTTCTTTTTCTTTCTCAAAAATATAATCCAGGGTATCATTATAAACAAGGTGCCGGTTTTCATTTGTTTTGATAAATTCCGGATAAGCCCTGTATTTGTGACGGATGAGCGGCATCAGGCTGTTTGGGCTTTTGCGGTAATCCTTCGGCTGAGTAAGAATAATGACATTATGGTTGAATCCCATCTGTTCAAACCGGCGGACCGGAATGGAATCAGCCACCCCGCCATCTAAGAGCTTCTGGCCGTCAATAGTTACAATCCTGGAGACAAGCGGCATGGAAGCAGAAGCCTGGATCCAGTCAAAGCCATGATCCTTCCGTCCCGTATACTGATGATAAACAGGTTTACCGGTTTCTACATCGGTGCACACAACATAAAATGCAGCCGGGCTGCTTTCGAAGGCTGCAAAGTCAAAGGGATCGTACTTCAAAGGAATCTCACTGTAGCAGAAATCTTTATTATAGATGTCGCCGGTTGTAAGCAGGGAATAAAGACCACCGTAACGCTTATCCTTACAGTATTTCAGGTTGTAGCGGATGGAACGGCCGATCTGTCCGGAAATATAATTACAGCCAAATGCGGCACCGGCAGAAACACCGATTACTCCATCATAGGCAATTCCGTTTTCCATCATCACATCCATGATTCCCGCAGAAAAGAGACCGCGCATGGCCCCTCCCTCCAAAATTAATCCTGTTTTCATCCTATTTCACCTCAGACATGTTATCAAATTAAGTATATTGTAACAGTTCAACCATGCAGAAATGCTTGTATAAGATGCCCTTAATGAGCAAGCTCCCACGGTCATCTTGCACAATCATTTCTGAATGGATGAACTGTTACAGTATATTCTGTTCTTTGAAGATACAATTGTCAAGACTACTTTACGCATCAGATTCTTTCATGCTATGATAGAAAATAATAGCCGGAACGGTAATGACAGGGACTTATTTCAGGGAAAAGGAAGATTGGGGGAGGTATAATCAAATGAAATTACTGATTGTCATTGATATGCAGAATGATTTTATTGACGGAGCATTGGGAACGGCAGAAGCAGCTGCGATTGTTCCGAAGGTGATAGCGAAGATTAAGGGATTCGATGGAACGGTGCTTGCCACACAGGATACCCATTATGAGAATTACCTGACGACACAGGAAGGAGAGAACCTTCCCGTTCCGCATTGTATCGTAAATACCGAAGGCTGGCAGATCCGCAAAGAAATCGCAGATCTGATCTCTACGGAGCCGATTATAAAAGAAACCTTTGGCAGCAGCCGGTTACCGGAAAGGATCCGCACTCTTTCTGATCAGGAAGCAATTGAAAGTATTACCCTTGTCGGCCTGTGTACGGATATCTGTGTGATTTCGAATGCGATGGTTCTGAAAGCATTCTTCCCGGAGATTCCGATTCATGTGGATGCATCCTGTTGTGCAGGCGTTACCAGAGAAAGTCATTTACAGGCACTGGAAGCGATGAAGGTATGCCAGATGATTGTTGAGAATGAATAAGTAAAATAAATTAAAACAAATAAATAAAAACGATGCGGGGAAGGAATTCTATGGAATCCAGAAATAAAGTGTTATTAAAATTATTTCTGTCTACACTGTATTTAAGTGCCTTTACCTTCGGAGGGGGATATGTCATTGTTTCCCTGATGAAGAAAAAGTTCGTTGATGAATGCGGGTGGATTAAGGAAGAGGAAATGCTGGATCTGATTGCCATTGCGCAGTCTGCACCGGGACCGATGGCGGTAAACGGAGCGATTGTTGTCGGTTATAAGCTGGCCGGCTTAACTGGGGCACTGGTTTCCATTCTGGGGACGATCCTTCCTCCCTTTATCATTATTTCCATTGTTTCCGTCTGTTATGAGGCTTTCCGGGACAATTATTTTGTCAGTCAGATGCTGGAGGGAATGCAGGCAGGTGTTGGAGCCGTAATTACCTGTGTGACCTATGAGATGGGAGCGGGAATTGTACATGGTAAAAACCGGCTTTCCATCACAATTATGCTGGTATGCTTTGTATTATCAGCTTTTCTACAGATTAATGTGGTTTATCTGATTCTTGCAGGTGGTTTCATAGGGCTTATCCGCGGACTGATAAAGAAGAGGAGGCATGGGGATGATTTATCTTGAACTCTTCTTAAGCTTTTTACAGATGGGCTTGTTTGGCTTCGGTGGTGGTTATGCGGTGCTTCCGCTGATTAAGGAGCAGGTTGTCATACAGCATCCGTGGCTCACGATGTCCGAATTTACGGATCTGATTACGATTTCTCAGATGACACCTGGGCCGATTGTCGTAAATTCCGCTACATTTATCGGATTGCGGATCGCAGGTGTCGGTGGGGCTTTCGTAGCAACTGCAGGGAGTATTCTTCCATCCTGTATTATTGTTACGATGATTGCAAAGCTCTACCTGAAATACCGGAGTCTTAATCTGTTCCAGAGTGTATTAATGACGCTCCGTCCATGTATTGTGGCGATGATTGCCTCTGCCGGAATTTCAATTCTGATAACAGCATTCTGGGGAAATGATGCAGTGATTACCCTGGCAGGAACGAAGTGGAGCCTGATCGTAATCTTCGGACTCTGTGTCTTTCTGCTGCAGAAAAAGCATATGAATCCTATTCAGGTGATGCTGCTTGCCGGAATACTAAAGGTTTTAGTATCCTTTATTGGGGGATAAATGAAAGGTGAAAGGTGAACAGGGTATGATCCCATTGATTATTCCATCCTATGAACCGGATGAACGACTTTTACAACTATTGAATACCTTGAGGGATTATCCGTTCGGACCGGTTTTACTGGTAAATGATGGAAGCAGTCCGGCCTATCAGACATTTTTTGACCGGGCAAAGGAGCTGCTTCAGGAAAAGCTGATCCTTCTCTCCCATGAGGTAAATCGGGGAAAGGGACGGGCCTTGAAAACAGCATTTGCCTATGTTTTAGAGCATTTCCCGGATGCAGCCGGCTGTGTGACCGCAGATTCGGACGGACAGCATAGTGCAGCTGCGATTGAGAGCATTGCGCAGGGACTTGATAAGCATCCGGAATCCCTGATTCTTGGCATGCGTACCTTTGATGGAGACGAGATTCCGTGGAAGAGCCGCTTTGGAAATACGATCACGATGTCTGTATTTTCTTATATTGCCGGTACGAAGGTTCATGATACCCAGACGGGCTTAAGAGGAATTCCACTTGGTCTTATGAAGGAAATGCTTGGCGTTTCCTATGACCGGTTCGAGTTCGAAATGCAGATGCTGCTGGATGCATCTGCCAATTATCCGATTCTTGAGCTTCCGATTGAGACCATTTATGATTCCAAAGAGAATCATCAGACCCATTTCCGGCCGGTTTCAGATTCGGCGAAAATTTATGCCATCCTGGGAAAGAGATTTCTCAAATATTCCCTGGCATCGTTTTCTTCGAGCATCATTGATCTGCTGCTGTTTACGATTCTGTGTCATTTCCTGCGTAACCGTGTGGCCGGTTATGTTGCATTATGCACGGTGCTTGCCAGGATCGTTTCTGCAACATACAATTATGCGGTTAATTATAAGGTGGTATTCAAAAGCAGGGAAAATCCCTGTAAAGCAGCACTGGAATATGCATTGCTTGCGGTTGTGCAGATGACCATGAGTGCATTGCTTTGTACCGGTGGAGTACTGTTGCTTCCGCTGCTTCCGGAGGCAGTGGTGAAGATCGTGGTAGATACTGTTTTATTTTTTGCAAGCTATTATTTACAACAGAAGGTTGTTTTTCGTAAATCGTGACTTGAAAAAGTATCTGTGACCTATTTATAATAGAAGCATCCCGTTTAAAGAAATCGGGAAATGATCATAAGAGGAGACTGCACAGGCATGAAATTACTGGAAGAACGCATCCGTGAGGACGGAGTAGTAAAAGAAGGCAATGTATTAAAGGTAGATTCTTTTTTAAATCATCAGATGGACATTGAGCTGTTTAATGAGATGGGAAAGGAATGGGCACGGCTCTTTGCAGACCGTCCGGTTACAAAGATTTTAACCGTTGAGGCTTCCGGTATCGGGATTGCGTGCGTGGCAGCCCAGCATTTTCATGTTCCCGTTGTTTTTGCGAAGAAGACGCAGTCATTAAACATTGACGGAGAAGTATATTCTACGAAGATCCAGTCCTTTACCCACAAAAAAATCTATGATGTGATTGTATCAAAGAAGTTTATTAAGCCGGAGGATCATATCTTGATTATTGATGATTTCCTGGCAAATGGATGTGCGCTTGAGGGACTTTTACAGATTGTGGAGGATGCAGGTGCCACGGTCGAGGGAATCGGCATAGCAGTGGAGAAGGGATTCCAAAAGGGTGGTGACCTGATCCGTGAGAAGGGAGTGCGTGTTGAGTCCCTTGCCATTGTAGAGAGTATGGATGCAGCGACCGGTGAAATCGTTTTTCGTTAGTTTTTATCATGTTTTTTGGAAAATCGCTTGACAATGGCAGTTCAGAATGCCTATACTGCTATTGTTTAAACCACCCGGTAAACGGGAACACACAGGAGGAGAAATTATGAGAAAGAAAGTCGTAAGTCTGCTTACCGTTATGGCTCTGGCAATCGCTACTCTCGCTGGATGTGCATCTTCCACAGATACGAATGCCACTACCGGAACCGAAGCAGCCACAGAAGCAACCGATGAAGCAGCAGCTGATGATGCAGCAGTTGAGGAGACTGCAGATGCAGAGGAAGCTACAGAAGATGCGGCACAGGTAACAGGTGTTAAGGCCGGATTTATCTTCTTACATGATGAGAATTCTACCTATGACCTGAACTTTTTAAATGCTGCCAAGGAAGCTTGTGAGAAGCTTGGTATTGAATATTTAATTAAGACCAATATTCCTGAAGGACAGGAATGCTATGATGCAGCCTGTGAGCTTGCAGATGCAGGATGTAACTTTATTTTTGCAGACAGCTTCGGACATGAGGATTACATGATTGAGGCTGCCAAGGAATACCCTGATGTACAGTTCAGCCATGCAACCGGAACCAAGGCTCATACAGAGAACCTTTCCAATTTCCACAATGCATTTGCTTCCATTTATGATGGACGTTATCTTGCAGGTATCGTTGCAGGTATGAAGTTAAATGAGATGATTGACAATGGTGACATCACTGCTGATCAGGCCAAGATGGGTTATGTTGGTGCATTTACCTATGCAGAGGTTATTTCCGGATATACCTCCTTCTATTTAGGTGCCCGCTCCGTATGTCCTTCCGTTACCATGGAAGTAACCTTTACCGGTTCCTGGTATGATGAGACTGCTGAGAAGGAAGGCGCTAATAAGCTGATTGAGGATGGCTGTGTATTAATCAGCCAGCATGCAGACTCCATGGGTGCTCCTACCGCATGTGAGACAGCAGGTGTTCCTAATGTATCTTATAACGGCAGCACCGCAAGCGCATGTCCGAATACCTTCCTTGTATCTTCCAAGATCAACTGGGAGCCTTACTTCGAATATGCCATCAACTGTGTAGCAGCCGGTAATGCAATTGATACTGACTGGGTTGGCTCTCTTGGTACAGGATCTGTTGAGCTTACAGAACTTGGTGCTTCTGTTGCAGCAGGAACCCAGGAAGCAATTGATGCAGCTAAAGCTGATCTGATTGCAGGTAAGGTACACGTATTTGATATTACAACCTTCACCGTAGAGGGTGCTGAATTAAGCAGCTTTGAGGCTGATGTAGATACCGACCCGGATTATACTCCGGATCATGAAGTAGTTCTCGACGGATACTTCCATGAATCCGATATCCAGTTCCGTTCCGCTCCGTACTTCAACGTACAGATCGATGGAATTACCCTGTTGGATACCGCATTCTAATTCCATAGAAGGTAATTTACAATTTAGTCGGTTTTTTGACAGAACAAATAATGCCAAAAGCGGCGCAGCGAATTTCGCCGCGCCGCTTTTTAAACACTTAATGCTTACTTAAGTTGAAGGGAGACAGATAATGGAAACCAAAACCGCAGCAGTTTCAATGCGAAATGTTACGAAGACCTTTGGATCCGTAATTGCAAATGATAAGGTGAATCTGGATATTTATAAGGGTGAAATTTTATCGCTGCTTGGAGAAAATGGTAGTGGTAAAACCACATTGATGAATATGCTTTCCGGAATTTATTTTCCGGATGAAGGTCAGATCTTTATCAATGGAAAGGAAGAGGTAATCAGGTCACCAAAGGATGCCTTTGATCTGGGTATTGGTATGGTGCACCAGCATTTCAAACTGATCGATGTGTTGTCGGCAACGGAAAACATTATTCTCGGACTCCCCGGTAAATTGAATTTAAAAGAAGCCACTAAAAAGGTGGAAGAAATTTGTCAGAAATATGGCTTTGAGGTAGATCCAAAGCAGAAAATTTACGATATGTCGGTTTCGCAGAAGCAGACCGTAGAAATTGTTAAGGTATTGTATCGTGGTGCGGACATCCTGATTCTGGATGAGCCTACAGCTGTTTTAACTCCGCAGGAAACGGAAAAGCTGTTCCGTGTTCTTCGGAAGATGCGTGATGATGGAAAAGCGATTGTCATCATTACCCATAAGATGCATGAAGTAGAATCGCTTTCAGACCGTGTGGCTGTTCTGCGAAGCGGACAGTATATCGGCTGTATGAAAACAAAGGATACGAATGTAACGGAAATGACGAACATGATGGTTGGTCATACGGTAACGTTAAATATAGACAGGCCTGATCCGGTGAATCCTAAACCCCGTATTGAGGTGGAAGGCCTGACAGTCCGTAATGAAGAGGGTGTTGTGAAGCTGCAGGATGTTTCCTTTACTGCGAACAGTGGAGAAATTCTTGGTATTGCCGGAATTTCAGGCTGTGGACAGAAGGAGCTTTTAGAAGCGATTGCCGGACTTCAGGTTACGGAAGCCGGAACCATTGCTTATGTAGAGGATGATGGTTCCAGGGAAATGCTGATCGGTATGGATCCGAAGAAGATTGCAGAATTGGGAGTTTCCCTTTCTTTCGTTCCGGAGGATCGTCTTGGAATGGGACTGGTAGGAAATATGGATCTGGCAGATAATATGATGCTCCGTTCCTTCCGGCAGGGACATTCTCCATTTACAGACCGGAAGCAGCCCAGGCAGCTGGCGAATGATGTTGTTGAGAGTCTTGAGGTGGTAACTCCGGGGATTTCAACACCGGTACGGCGGTTATCCGGAGGTAATGTACAAAAGGTGCTGGTTGGACGTGAAATTGCATCTGCCCCTACCGTATTATTAACGGCATATGCAGTACGCGGACTTGATATTAATTCTTCCTATACGATTTATGATCTGTTAAACCAGCAGAAGAAGAAAGGTGTTGCCGTAATCTTCGTCGGGGAGGATCTGGATGTGCTGTTGGAATTATCTGATAAAATCCTGGTGCTTTGTGGAGGACAGGTCAGTGGCATTGTAGATGCCAGAACAACAGATAAAAATACGGTCGGAATGATGATGACCAGAGTGGGAGGTGAAAAGAACCATGAAGGAGAAGAATAAAGAACCTCTTTTTCATATTGTAAAGCGGGATACCCTGCCATTGCATCAGGCGCTTGGAATCAGGGCCCTGGCCATTCTTCTTGCATTGATTCTATGCGGAATTATTACGACGATCACAACCGGTATTAATCCGATTGAGGTATACCGTTCGATCTTTACCGGTGCATTCGGTTCTGTCCGTAAGACGTGGATTACCTTTCAGAATGTCTCCATTCTGTTGCTGATTTCACTGGCACTGACCCCGGCCTTTAAGATGAAGTTCTGGAATATTGGTGGGGAAGGGCAGGTACTGGTTGGAGGACTTGCATCCGCAGCCTGTATGATCTGCCTCGGAAATAAGCTGCCAAACGGTGTGGTAATCTTATGTATGATCGTGGCCAGTATTCTGGCAGGCGCCTGCTGGGGCTTCCTTCCGGCATTTTTTAAGGCAAAATGGAATACGAACGAAACTCTCTTTACACTGATGATGAATTATATTGCAACACAGCTTGTTGCCTTCTTTACAATTGTCTGGGAGGTGCCGAAGGGCTCCGGCAAGATTGGTATTATTAATCAGAATACAAACGTTGGCTGGCTTCCGCAGCTGTTCGGTTCGAAATATCTGCTTCCTATTGTGGTTGCGGTTATTGTAACCGTGTTTATGCATATTTATCTATGGTACAGCAAGCATGGATATGAGATCTGTGTCGTTGGTGAAAGTGAAAACACTGCGAAATATGTTGGTATTAAGGTAGAAAAGGTAATTATCCGTACTATGATTTTATCCGGTGCAATCTGTGGTCTGGTTGGTCTTTTGCTGGTAGGTGGAATTAACCATACCGTAACGACCACCATTGCAGGAGGACAGGGCTTTACGGCCGTACTGGTATCCTGGATGTCCAAATTTAATCCGTTTACCATGATCTTCTCCAGTCTGTTGATTGTATTCATGGATCGTGGCGCCAGTGAAATATCAACAAACTTTGGACTGAATCATTCCTATTCCGATATTCTGACAGGAATTATCCTGTTCTTTATCATCGGATGTGAATTCTTTATTACCTACCGGCTTCAGTTCCGTAAGAAAACAGAAAAGGAGGAGCAGTAATCATGTGGAGCTTTTTACTTGCATTTATTCCCAGGGCAATCGTACAGGGTATTCCTCTTTTGTACGGAAGTACCGGTGAAATCATTACCGAAAAGTCCGGTAATTTAAATCTTGGAATCCCCGGTGTTATGTATGTTGGCGGTATCAGCGGTGTAATAGGATCCTTTATTTATGAGAGATCCCTGACAGATCCCTCTGCGGCAAATCCGGTACTGATTATTCTGATCCCGATGCTTTGCTGTCTGGCCGGTTCTCTGCTCATGGGACTGCTTTACTGTTTCCTTACCGTAACCTTAAGAGCAAACCAGAACGTAACCGGTCTTGCAATGACAACCTTTGGTGTAGGCTTCGGTAACTTTTTCGGCGGATCCCTGATCAAGCTGGTAGCCAGTGATGTACCGTCTATTGCACTTACTACAACAAGCAGCTATTTCAGTAAGTCCCTTCCTTTTGCAGGAAAGCTTGGCTGGTTTGGAAAACTGTTTTTGTCTTATGGATTTTTGGCATACCTGGCTATAATTATTGCGTTTGTCGCTTCTTATGTGCTGAACCGGACACGTGTCGGACTTCATCTGCGTGCGGTAGGTGAAGGGCCGAATACCGCGGATGCAGCCGGTATTAATGTAACAAAGTATAAGTATATGGCAACCTGTATCGGATGTATGATAGCAGGACTTGGCGGTCTGTATTACGTTATGGATTATGCATGCGGTGTATGGTCGAATGATGCGTTTGGTGACAGGGGTTGGCTGGCCATAGCATTGGTTATTTTCACCATCTGGAGACCGAATGTAAGCGTTCTTGCATCCTTCCTGTTTGGTGGGTTATACATCCTGTACTTGTATCTGCCTACCGGTATGGATCATATGGAAAATCAGGAATTATATAAGATGATTCCCTATGTAGTAACATTACTTGTACTGATTATTACCAGCATGCGCAGTAAGCGCGAAAATCAGCCGCCTGCAAGTCTGGGACTGGCTTATTTCCGTGAAGAGAGATAGCTGGTTCCATACAGAGAATACAGAGAGTCTGTATACTTTGAAATATTCCAGATAGATGCTATGAATCATAGACTATTTTGAGGAAGCATTGCGTAAAAGAGCAACCTCGTCTTCTGATAAGACACGATATGCACCCGGCTTAAGTGAGGTATCCAAAGATAAAGGTCCAAAGGATACGCGTTTGAGCCGGGTGACTTTATTGCAGGTTGCCTGAAGCATACGCTTTACCTGATGGAATCTGCCCTCACAGATGGAGAGATAGATGACATGGTCATCGTCGGTTGCTTCTGCTTTTGCAGGAAGGGTAAGTGCAGCTTCCCCGATGTTGACACCTGTTTCCAGGCGAAGAAGATCTTCTTTCGTTACGGATTTTTCGCAGGTGACAAGATAGGTCTTGTAAATTTCCTTTTTCGGGGAAATCAACTGATGGGATAAGGATCCATCAGTTGTAAGAAGGAGCAATCCCTCCGTATCCTTGTCAAGCCTCCCTACCGGAAATAAATCCTTGCGAAGTTCGGCAGGAAACAGGTCAAGAACGGTCTGTTCCCTGGGATCTTCTGTGGCACTGACACAGCCCATAGGCTTATTCAGCATATAGTAGCGGTTACCAGGAAGGCAAAGCTCCTTTCCTTTAAAGGTGATGGTATCTGCTGCCGGATCCACCTGAAAATCAGCACTTCGAACTGTCTGTCCGTTTACGAGAACAAGTCCTTTCTTCAGATCTGTTTTGACCTGGCTGCGGGAACCGGCACCGGCATTACTTAAAAATTTATCAATACGCATTATAAGACCTCTTTTCTGTCTGGCTGACAGGATGAAATGATACATCAATAAGTGGAAAATTTTTGGGACACTCATATCACTATGATGTTGGGGCGAAACTATATTTTGCTACTTATATCATTATGATGCTGTGGACAAAACAATATTTTGCTACTCATATCACTATGATGCTGTGGGCAAAACAATATTTTGCTACTTATATCATTATGATGTTGTGGGCAAAAGGTATTTTGTCCTTAACTAGATATCCACGAATTGCTCCGCTGCAAAGCAGCTCGCGCAATTCTCAAACATCATTATATAGGAAATTTTTTTCTGTGTATATATCGATCTGTTACTGTTAACACTGCTTTGCTCACTCCTGAATAAGCTCCACCAGACTCACCTTCGGTTTGCCAAGTGAACCTGTATGGTTCGCACTAAGCTTGAAATAACCTCGCTAAATGCTCTGCTTAAATCATGTTCTTACGCAGCCTGACAACAAGTATCTGGCTGCGTAAGAACTGTAACGACATATTCACATATCAGGAGCCAGAACTTGCATCCAGAAACTTGCATCCAGATACTAGTAGTCAGAACTTGTAGTCAGACACTTGCATCCAGAACTTGCAGTCAGATACTAGTAGTCAGAACTTGTAGTCAGACACTTGCATCCAGATACTTGCATCCAGAACTTGCAGTCAGATACTTGCATCCAAGACTTGCAGCTAGAACTTGCATCCAAAGCTTGTAGCCAGAACTTGCATCCAGATACTTGCATCCAAAACTTGTAGCCAGATATTTACTTTCAGGCTGTGCAACTGTCTTGTAAATGCAATTACTCTGAATTTGGACATATTACTGTATCAAAATTAATTTATGTCCAAAATTAAGAGAATAACATTGCGATAGGGGCTTATTTTGAGGTAAATTGGACATAAACAGAGTAAATGAAGAGATGATGTCCATAAATCAGGGAATTATTGGATATAAATGTGAAAACAAACCTCAATATGTCCAATAGGATCATGAAAAAGGGGATAGCAGAAAATGATGGAAGCAGACGCAAATAAAATAAATGCAGTACAGGCAAAAGATCAAGATCCCAAAATTCAGACGCAGAAAACACAGGAAAAGAAAATACAAAGCCTCAAAACGCAGACACACATAATACAGACACAGAAAATACGGGAAGAGGAAATACAAAGTCAGAAAATGCAGGTACAGAAAATACAGCAGTGTAAAGTACAAAAGCAGAAAGTAAGTCGTCTTGCGGGACTTGACACGATCCGGGGAATCACCTTATTAAGCATGATGCTCTATCATACCTGTTGGGATCTGGTGTTTCTGTTTGGAAAGAAGATCCCTGGATATAGCGGCTTTGGAGGATATGTATGGCAGCAGAGCATCTGCTGGACGTTTATTCTCCTGGCCGGCTTCTGTTGGTCGTTGGGGCATCATCGTCTTAAGAGAGGTTTGATCGTATTTGGATCAGGAATTCTGATTACGTTCGTTACTCTACTGGTAATGCCGGAAAGCAGAGTCATATTTGGTGTGCTTACCCTGATTGGAAGCTGCATGCTTCTGCTGATCCCCATGGAAAAGCTTCTGCTGAAGCTACGCGCGGAATTCGGTCTTGCAGGGAGTTTTCTGTTGTTTCTTCTTTTTCGGAATGTAAATACAGGTTATCTGGGATCCGGAAATTGGAATATACTTAAATTGCCGGATGGCTTTTATGAAAATTTGTTCACCACCTATCTTGGATTTCCACAGAAAGGATTTTTTTCAGCGGACTATTTTTCACTGCTTCCGTGGTTCTTCCTGTTTCTTACAGGATTTTATCTCTATCAGTTCGTACAGAAAAACCACATGATGGGAAAACTGTTTTCATGGAGAGTTCCGGGTTTTGATGTGATAGGAAGACATTCACTGCTGATTTATTTATTGCATCAGCCGGCGGTGTTTGGGATTTCATGGCTGCTTTTGTCCATCTCATGAACCACGATCTTCTGGATAAAGGTGTTCAGTACATCGCGGGTCAAGTCCTCGAAGCTCAGATTGCGTTTCACTAGGGAAAGGAAGCGGCTGATATTTGCCGTCTTGTCCTTTTTCTCTGACAGCGCTACGGTCAGCTTCTGGATGCTGTCTGCAAGCCAGGCCTGTTCTGCCTCATATCCGGCAGACATCTTGGCGAAGCGTTCATCACTCCGCTTTCCCTGCCGCGTTTCCGGCTGGAGGGTTTCGTAAATCTCTTTGCGGCGGGCAAGCTGCTCGCCTTCCTCCAGGTAATCCGGGTTATGGCGGGTCATATTCTCGTCAATCTCGGCCAGTTCCGCCTGAAGCCCCTCAAGACTGGTAATGGTGCAGTCAATCTCTGCCCAGCCCAGCAGATTTGCGGCCTCCAGACGGTACAGGCCCATCGGGTTATGCTCGTGCCTTTGATGTGATCTTCTGACAACTCACTTACTTAAGTAATGGGAAGGCGATTTTGACCCGCTTTTGAAGCACTTTTTAGAAATTTTCTTCTAAATTTTTTCTCAGCTTTTCAAAAAGCACCCGTTTCCTCCGCTGGAAGGTGGACAGCACCAAATTCATGGCAGCGCAGACCTCGCGCTCTGACTTCTCCAGGAAGTACAGCTGGTAGATGATCTGCTGTTCTTCCTTATTGACTACTAATAGTTCTATCCCGCACCGCAGCAAATGCCATGAACGGGAGCTAAATTTTTTTATTTCTGGCGCAATTTTATAGCCAGGTTTCTTTGTTAAGAACGCCTGCCGAAAGCAGGCAGGCTATTTTCTTTGTATAGCATCAGCTCTCTCCTTAGGCCAAAATAATGATTGCAGAGTAGCTATAAAAAAGCTACTCTGCAATCATTTCACATAATATTGGCAAATCGTTTTTTATTCATGACAATAGAATGCTCGCAGAGCGTGCATTCTATT
>ERZ1026772.377-NODE-377-length-33283-cov-5.176628_pt1 | contig 33283 bp, 37 predicted proteins | sample MGYA00380124_ERZ1026772 | MGnify/ENA primary metagenome ERZ1026772 (study PRJEB33269, sample SAMEA4719760) | human gut metagenome | biome: human-associated habitat; feature: organic feature; material: feces | place: Cameroon | collected 2013-10 ...
ATTCGCTTGCTTCGCAACCTCATCGCAAGCTCAGCAGACTTAAGTCAAAAGCTAACAAAAATCCCTTGAAACCATCATAGTTTCAAGGGATCACACAGAGCGACAGACGAGGCTCGAACTCACTGATTTTACAAGAAAGCATTGAAAGAAAGGGCTTTGCCGAGCTCCAATCCCTATGGTAACAAAATTGTCTTCCCTTTCCTGGCCCAACCTTTCGTTTTATTATTCCACCAATTTTTTCTCTTCATCTTCCTCGTTCTGCTGTAGAATATCAAGCTCAGTTCATGCAGTATGTCTTGCAGTCTGCAATACAACGAATTACAATGTGATCAACAGGAGGTATTTGATATGAAAGACTCAACCGTAAGTGCCCGTGTTGAAAATAATGTAAAGATCGAAGCAGAAGACATTCTGCAGAAGCTTGGTGTTCCTGTTTCTGTTGTAATTAATTCCCTTTACCGTCAGATCATTTACCATCATGGTGTTCCTTTCTCTCTGACGATTCCGGCAGAGCCAGGAACCGTTGATGCAATGTCTGATGCCGAATTGAATGCAAAACTCCAGCACAGCTACGCTCAGGCGATTTCCGGTGAAGGCAGACCAATGAGCGAGGTGTTTGACGATCTGGAAGGGGGTCTTAAATAAGTGGACTCCTATGAAATCATCATTACACCGGATGCAGAAACTGACCTTTTTGAAATCAGAGACTACATCGCATACACCTTGTTAGTCCCGGATATCGCATTGAATTACATTCGTGCCATCCGCAGCGAGCTGCAAAAACTGACGTACATGGCTTCCAGTATCGCTCCTATAGAACAGGAGCCATGGCACTCCAGAGGTGTGCGAAAAATCATCGCCAAGAACTTTTACATCTATTACAGACCAGATGATGCATCCGGCAAGGTGTATATTCTGAATGTAATCTACGCAAAGCGGGATCAGCTCAGAGCATTAAAAAATATGAATCTGCACGATTAACCGAAAGGCTGTCCTTATTCGTAAGGGTTGCCTTTTTCTGTCTCCAATCTCAGGGTGTAGCGGATGGATTCCTTTTGAGGTTCCAAATAGGAAGTTTCTCAGCAGCATCTGGTTGATCGTATGAAGAAATACTACGACCTCCTGATCTGTGATAATTACCTCCTAAATCATAAACCATAGTCTTTGCGAATATCAGTAAATACCTGCTTTACGGGTTTTGTTCTGCCTGCAGCCATATCCGCATACCCTTTTTCCAGTTCCGCATTCAATTCTGCTTCGGTCAATTCTGCCTGCTCTTTCACATCTGGCTCTATTCTTGCGTACAAATCAGCTGATTTTGTTGCCATAGTGCAACACTCCTTTCAGAAATCTTAATGTCTTCCTGTCTAGCTACATTATGGTAATTCGTGCGTACAGCAGCAATACATTTTTCTTCTTCACAGACTGTGTAGCTTTATTTCAGCCCCATTTCAATTTTAAAATTTCTGACATATTTATTATAGATATTCTATAACGTTTATCACGAAAGGAGGATTTATGGATAACTGCAATTTGCGGAGGGTGACGGCCACTGATGCGTTGACCAGCGGCCGCCTGGCGGAGCAAAACGGCCGCCCTCCAGATAACCCTAATTCAGTTCTTCAGTTGGATCATCACGATATAATGCTTGGTGACCCTCTTGAGGATTGCGTCAGCAGATACTGCATCGTTCATGATCATGGCCTTCCATTTGTCTGGTTCCCTCTGGGAACAGACGACCGTGCTCCTTGACAACTCAATCCGCTTTTCCAGAACTTCCAGCAAGACTTTGATCTCCCTCTCGTCGGTGACTGTATTCAGCAGGAAGTCGTCAATGATCAGAAGATGGAAATTCAAGATTTTCCTTATCCTGCGTTCGTATTTGGCGTAGTCTCTCTGCTTAAGTGTGACAAGCCCTGAAAGGAACTCATCGCAGCGGTTATAACTGACACGGTATTTTTCACATGCAGCTGCTCCGATTGCTTTGGCAAGATACGTTTTTCCACTGTCTGATGCTCCCAGGATGCAGACATTCAGGCCATCTTCAATAAATTTCAGCGAAGACAGAATCTGAGGAGATCCTGCCGGTGTGTATTGTCTCGTACTGCTGTCGGTACACTTGCTGATGTCGCAGGGTGTGCCGATCAGTTTTGCCGTCTTCATCCTGTTGTTAAGCCTCTTGGACGTTTTGTCCTGGTATTCAGGAGCAAGGATATCCGAGATCAGGCTTAGCTTATCGCGGGTCAGATAATCCGGGGATCGGTAAAATCTGGTCAAGTTTCCTGGCCATCAGCGGAAGTCCGATATCCTGCATCTGTGCTTCGATATCCAGAAGGAGTGCGTCACCTGTTGTCATCGGTACAGCCTCCTTTCTGCTTCATGAGATTCCTGCTTCTTGCCAGGAGTCTGTTCAAGTTCGAGGCTTCCGCGCTGCGTAGAAACGCACCTTGATTCTTTTCTTCGTTAATCCTGGCTGTGTCTGCGGTATCCATTGTTTCAGCAGCTACACCTGGAATAGCGTTCCGAATGAAGGTATAAGACACTCTTCCTGATTCAACTGCCTGGCGGCAGCATTCTTCCAGTGTTTTCTTGTTGTATTTCTTCGCGTATCCAAGGATGCCGACACACTGGCGGTAGGTCTGGACCTCGTATTTACGGCTGGACAGGACCCCATCAATGACCCGGGAGGTATAAGGCCCAACAGCAGCCGCCTTCTGCCTGAAATACGGCCCATTCCATTCCAGGGTACCCTTATATCCGGCAGGAAGATGATCCGGGTTTGTCTGCCAGAGGCCCTTGCTGTGTGCTCTGGGCCATTCACAGAGTACTTCACCAGAGCGGGATGTTATCGTTACCGTACCTGTTGTAGCCATGATAAGGACAGATTTATGCGCGTACTTATACGGCACGCTATAATAAGCATTGTCAAAGCGTACGTGGAAGTCGCTGGAGACCTTTGCCTCTTTCCTTTCCGTGTACTGGTACTGCACGGAGGGAAGGGGCAATAAAGTATTCTTTTCTTCCAGCCATCTGTCATGCCGGCTGTAATTCTTACCGGCAAGGGCCCGCCTGTTCAGCCTATCCAGCCGGATCCAAAGTTCTCTGTTAAAGTCCTCAATGCTGAAAAACTGCAGATCCTCCAATTCGTGGAAGAAACCCTTTTCGAGGATACCGACGGAGTTCTCAACGGAACTTTTGTAGCGGGGACGTCTGACTTTTGCGGGCATGATTACAGTACCATTGTGTTCAGCCCATTCAGCGTAATCCTTATTGAGTTCAGGCTCGATCCAGTCCTTATTCGCTGTGACAGCCTGTTTGCAGTTGTCGCAGACTACCAGCGGGGTTACTCCGCCAAAGAACTCCAGCATGTGGTTGTTGACACAGATCCAGTCGGATTCCTTCGTGGACAGCATTCCCTCGGCATAGATGTACTGCGAGTATGGGAGAACCGATACAAACACGACAATCGTAAGGGCTTCTCCGGTGAGTCTGTCGATTACTTCGAAAGTCTTACCGGCAAAATCAACCTCAAGCTTTTCACCTGCCACTGCGTTTAAATGCAGTGATTCGCTGTGGCTCTGAATCCAGTCTGCGTATCTGGAACAGAACTGTCTGTAAGAATAGAACTTAGCCTCATCGGCGATGCATTGATTCTTATATCTGCCCCAGAGAAAGATCAGTGTCATGTTCTTCCGGCCTGTCAGCTCTTTGTCAACAAAGCTGTAATCCGGCATTACAAATCCGGAGTCAGCACTGACGGGATCAGGTTTTCCATAGACCTGACTGTAAATCCCGTAGTTGGTGATTCCTTTGGGAAGCGGATAAGAGAGTGTCTCACATGTCTCAAAAGCTTTCAGAAAGTCATTGACTCCTGATTTGCTTACGCCCAGGGTGTCAGCAATCTGTCGTCCGGACATGTGCAGGGCGTATCGTTGGGTAATGATAGTTTTGTAGTCGAGCATATCTGCCCTCCTTCATGAAGTATTTACCGCACAATCGCGGCATAACTCCATTATGAGGGTAGGAACTCAGAGTATCAGGTGGGAAAGGGCTGGCCGCTCGCTCCGCATCGCGGCCGTTCAGCTCCGCAAAAGGGGCCGTTAGGCTTCGCTATTTGCAATAACATTTACATTGCGGTGGTAAGTCAGAATTACGCCGCAGATGTTCCACATCAGGATATTCCGGGCACTGACCTTTGTTGCATCGCAAAAACCTACCATGACAAAAGCCCTTTTCCTCATGTGGTTACGACCGAAGATCTTCAGGCAGAAAGACTTACCGATGAAGAACTTTTTGAGCTTGCCTACCCGTCTGTCTCGCCCGATCACTACTGCATTCGATCAATCGAGCAAGCCCTTGGCGGTGTTATGGGTGAGGAAATTGCAGCGGATCTCACTGTCGATCTCCCCCACGGAACCATTTTTGTCGTTTCCAACAAGGATGGTCTGGACGGAGCTTCTGTTCTGGCCAGCCCGGAAGCGATGCAGCTCATTCAGACACACCTCGGCGACGGCGAGCTGATCATCATTCCCAGTTCAGTTCATGAGATTCTTGTGCTGCGCAGGGAAGATGCCCCCAGCGTATCCGACCTGAACCAAGTCATTCGGGAGGTTAATCAGGCGGAAGTCGCTGAGAAAGCCAGACTTGCCGATCATGCTTTCAGTTTCAATAGCCGACTGAGCATTGCGCGTGACGAAGCACTTTCCCAAGATCAAGAATGCACTAAAAAGAAAGAGAGGATATTGGTATGAAAGTAACTACCGATAATTTGAGAAAAGCAATCGGTTTGTCAGATCTTATTGCCAGCAGAACAGTTGTCGCGGATGTTCCTGATGGCTCCGAAGCTCCAGCTGACATCTCTAATCCATGCGAAGATCTTCCATTCGACTGACACTTTTGGGAAAAGGAGGCTTCATGAGCACACGTTCTGAACAAGTCAAAGCCCTGACCGCTCAGCTTGAGCAGGGCGTTAAAGATGTCTTTCATAGTGACAACTACCTGAATTTTCTGCGCACTATGGCGAAGTTCCATTCCTGCTCCGTGAACAACGAACTTCTGATTCATCTGCAGTGTCCCAATGCAAGTTTTGTTGCCGGATATACCACGTGGCGCGACAAATTTCATCGGCACGTCAAAGCCGGGGAGCAGGGAATACGCATCCTTGTTCCCGCTCCTTATAAGTGCCACGAAGAAGTGGAGGATCCAATCACCCATGAACAGGTTCTTCGTCCGATCACCGTGATGTCATATCGCACCGCTGTATGCTTCGATTACTCGCAGACTGAAGGGGAGCCTCTTCCCGAACTGATACATGAACTTACCGGAGATGTCTCCCAGTACGAAGATCTTCTGGAGGCAATTCGACGGATTTCTCCAGTTCCCATTGATTTCATGGCCGTTCCCGGTCAGGCTTACGGATATTTCAGTCCAAGCGAAAGTAAGATCGCCATTCAGTCCGGTCTCAGTCAGGTTCAGACAGTCAAGACAGCCCTGCATGAACTGACACACAGTCTGCTTCATAACAAGGACGTTCTTAAAGAAAATCAGAAAGATCGTCGGACCATTGAGATCGAAGCCGAAAGCACTGCCTTTGTCGTCTCCTCTTCTCTCGGTCTTTCTGTGGAAGAGTACTCTTTTCCCTATGTCGCTTCATGGTCCAGCAGCCAGAGTGTCAAAGAGCTGAAATCTTCTCTGGAAACCATCCGGCAAACCTCATCTCACATCATTGACCAGCTTCAGGCTGAAATGCGTTCCATTCAGATGGAACGATCTCAGGAACAAATCATCGTCCATCAGGAACTCCCGGAACACATTCAGCACCAAGCTCACATCAGCCTGTAAGAAGCGGAAAGGAATATCAAAATGTCCTACACAAAATCGCAGCTTCAACATCAGAAAGAACTGGAAGTAGCAAGAGAACGCATCCGTAATCGTAAGAAAAGAACGCGGCGATTGATTCAGTTCGGAGCAATCGCCGAGTCTTTTTTCCCCGGTTCCGATCGGCTGACGCCGGAAGAATTTCAGAATCTTTTATCCTCCCGTCTTTCCCCGTCAGGGCGCCGCAATCCTCCGGAAGAGGATCAGGACATAAGCCAAGCTGATAACGCAGGATGCGTTATAAAAGATTGGCGCACTTAGTAGTGAAAGTATCTGGTTTGTGAAAGAGGTGATACCTATGATTGCCTATCTTCATGCCGAAACCTTGAAGCGTAGTGCTGGAAGAAGCATTGTCGCAAGCAGCGCCTATATCAGCGGAGAAAGCGAGTATACCGGCCTCACTCATGACTACCGGGCCAAAAGCGGCATCGTACACTCCGAAGTCCTGCTCCCATCCAATGCTCCGCAGTCTTTCCATTCCGCCGAAAAATTATGGTCCAGTCTGGAATGCGCTGAGAAGAGTCCGCAGGCCAAGCTGGGGCTGAGCATCGTTGCTGCTATTCCGAATGAAATTCCAAAGGAACAGTGGATCCCTCTTGCAAAAGAATTCTGTCAGCATTTTGTTGATCAAGGTTGCTGTGTACAGTTTGCCATTCATAATCCGGTCGCGCGGAATGATCGCGGCATTCCGATCAATGCACAAGGATTCCCTGCAAAAAGTCCCGAGGAATACCAGTACCTTAATCCTCACATCCACTGTCTGGTATGTCAGCGGATGCTGAACGAAAACGGAAAATGGCTGTCCCGGACATCCTGTCAGTACATTGTTCAAGATATGCGCACCGGCGATGTCTGCAGCATGACAGCAAAAGAACTAAAGGCGGCCGGAGAACAGTGGCAGAAGCAGTACCAGTACAATACCGGGACACAGCTTCAGTGGATGACAAAACAGGAAGCTTCCTGCATGGGATATGAACGCGTCAGCCGAACACCCCGTATGACCAGACACGGCACTTCCACTCCAGAATCCGCCTATGTCAACAGCCCACAGTTTCTGCATGATGTGCGTTTCCACTGACAGGAATCCGTGAACAACTTTCTGAATCAGTATGCGCCAGACATTACGGAACGAATTGATATGCGAAGCTACAAGGAGCAGAAAAACAATAAGATTCCACAGCTGCACCTCGGTCCCTCTGCCGCCAAGGAAGAGCGAAAGCAATCCCGCCTCACTGCAGAAGGAACAACGGTTACCGGAAATGTGTCCGGATACCTGTCCGCACTGAATCGAGAAATCCGGCGTCACAATCACATGATTGACCTCTACTCTGCGCAGGAACGAGAAGCAATGCAGATTGATCAGGAAGCCGAACGACAGGCAGCCTTACTTGAAGTTTACCGCCGACAATGGATCTCCGCCCGCTGCTACGACATTTCCCTGACAAAACAGTTTCAGCAGCTGAGTTCCGATACGGAACAGCTTCAGGAACGACTGAGTGCTTTTCAAACAGAAAGCAGCAAGATTAACTCAAACCTCATGCGCATTCGATCCGAAAACGCCGATCTTTCTGCCAAGCTGGAAAACACGAGACGTCGCAATGACCGGAAACAACTGGAGCAAAAGATTCAGCAAAACAACCGACTCTTGCAACAAGGAGAGCAACTCCTTCAGCGGCTTCGTGTCCGCTACGGATATGAAGACGAATCCAAACTGCAAAAAAATCAGCAGCTCTTGAACCAAGCTTTTCGCAAGGTCCGGATGAAAGAAGAACTGCTGCATACAGCCAAGCAACAGGTTTCGGAATCAAAAGAGCGATATCTCAAACAAAAAGCCCTCGTTCCGGTAAGAATCAAACACCTCGTCGCAAGCTATCAGACCAGATACCGGCAGGAATTCACTGCCTCACAACTTGCCTCTGCCATCGGTGAAACCATGCAGCTCGTGCAGCAGGTGGAAGAATCAATTCTTCGTGAAGAAGAGCAAGTGGAATGGCAACAACGACAACAATGAAAGGAGTATTTCAACGATGATGACAAATAACGCTTTTATCAATGCGATCGATGATCATATGATCAAAGAGGTAACACCCACTCTTTCGGCCTACCAGAAAGCCAATATACTGTCTGCTGTAAGGAGAGATCCTGCTTCTGCTCTTTACCGCATGGATGCCTGCTACGTAAATTGGCACGACCGCAATGTCAACTCCGGCCGCTCGTGCATCCGTGACATTCCCTTTTTGATCCAGCTCATAATCCTGAACCAGATTGCCCGCAACGAATTTTATGATGCTGTGTCAAATTAACCTTTACGTTTTCTTGGACCGCTTTTCTGCGACCGGAAAGGACAGAAAAGCGGTTTTATCCAGTATCAAAATAGACGGTCGTCTATAATGTACTACAGAGCAACCGTCTATCTGTATTCGAGGAGGCCACAATGAACAGAACCTATGGATACTGCCGGATCTCAACTGCCAAACAGAACATTTCACGTCAGATCCGTAACATCACACGTTCCTGTCCGGATGCCCGAATCATTGAAGAAACCTACACCGGAACCACGACGGACCGCCCGGCCTTTGACCGGATGCTGCGTCAGCTCCAATCCGGCGATACGGTAGTCTTCGACTCTGTCTCCCGCATGTCCCGCAATGCGCAGGAAGGCTTTGCGCTCTATAAGCAGCTCTACGATCAGGGAATCCGTCTCGTCTTCCTGAAGGAGCCTCAGATCAACACCGACACCTACCGTCAGTCTCTGCAGACCGCAATTCCAATGACCGGAACTGCCGTTGATCCGATCCTTGAGGGTGTGAACGCCTTTCTTATGTCTCTTGCCGAAACGCAGATCCGCCTTGCCTTCGAACAGTCGCAGAAGGAAGTGGACGATCTCCGCCAGCGAACCAGAGAAGGAATCGAAACTGCCAGACGGAACGGAAAACAGATCGGACGTCAGCCCGGCAGTCAGGTTCACCGAAAACGGGAAGCCGATATTAAGGAGTAGATCCGAAAATATTCCCGGGACTTCAACGGTTCCCTGACGGATCCTGAAACCATGAAACTGATCGGCAGCATTTCACGTGGTACCTACTACAAGTACAAAGCGCAGATGCGATAACAGACATATTCAATGAATGTCACATCAATTTTCTTGGACAAAGTGAAATAATAGTATGAAATAGAATGATATTGTGCCAAAATGGAGGAAAAGCAACCATTTTGGAAATATATATTGAAAATCGTGATTGTGAAAATAGAATATTCCATATAATCCATTATCATCAAGACAAGATAGGAGGGAAAATGAAGAAAAAGATACAAGATAACAAATATAATTTTATCGCAATGAAAAAAATAGCAGTCATAAATCTTTTTTTATATTTTCCAGCTTGCCTTGCAATGGGGATAACATACATTCACAGTCAAGAAGATGCCTTAATCAAGATGTTGATTCAATTAGTCTTAGGATGTGCAATAACTAGCGGGTCATATCTTGCATTAGTGATTCTAAAAATGCAAAACAAATCTTAGTGTACTGATAGATTGCTAGTTATGTGACATAAAAGCCACTATTCCCCCTATGTTAGAATTATTTTTATATACAATCATGTATTTTTCATGTGTTCTATAAGGATGTGTTCACAGTAAAGAAGCGAATTTTTATTCGCCTCTTTACTGTCATCCTATGTTTTTATTATCCGCTAGAAATTGATATTTTACTATTTGTTTTTTCTGATTTCAGCTAAAACAAAATATCTATGTATTCCTTCATCTAACCGCACATGTTATGTAACACAATTCCCCTTTTTTCTCATCAGCTTCTCCCAATCCTCATTACTGCCTTGTATTTCCTCAGATAGAGCGTTCAGCTCCCTGTCTTCATAGTAGGCTGCCCGCTGCAGTTGGTAGATGCCATATGGGCTGATCAGAAGTTCCTTCCCTTCACTCTGCAGACGCAGCAGTTCATCCGCTGTGTACAGTGCCTGAAGCTGATAAGAGGTCGTATACTTCCGTGCAGCATAGCTTCCGGTGCTGCTCATCTGCCGCTGCAGGAACTGGCCTCCCAGCTTCTCAATCCATTGCGCAGTAGAGCGATCCTTTGCTGACAGAATGACGGTATACTCGCAGTTACTCACTAAGTCATCCACTCCGGCCTTGGAGCCGATAGATTCTTCGAAAGAGGAAATCGTCTGATTGATGATGTAGAGAATCACTCCTTTGCTGCGCAGTGTCTTGATGGACGAGGTCAGGAGCTTTGCCATATCCGATGAACCATTCAGCACACGCGAAATCTCATCCAGAACAAACAAGCAGCCTCTCCCGTTGTCCTTGGACGAATCCGACAATTCCATGGCTGCATCCAGCATCTGCGCCAAAATGATGCGTATCAGAGAGCTGTACTGCTCCAACTTCGATTCATCCAGTGTCAGGTAAACAGACCGCCGTTCCTGATGCAGCGTAGCCGGTGACACCCTGCGCGGATTGACCTTCAGCATATAGCGCAGGTCCTGATCATTGGCGAAGACCGTCAACCCATTGCACAGGCTGCTGTAGACCGATCCCAATGTCGCATTTCCTGTCTCAGCAATCATCCCGGAGAACTGATTCAGGTACTTATACTCTGCGCTGGTAGGGCGTGCCGTTTCCAACACATGTTGTATCTGCTGTTCCACCGGTTCTCCAAGGATCCGGTCAATAACATCAATAATTTCCGGTCGCCGCCCTTTGGCAACTGCTTCCTGAACATAAGCAATGGCAAGACCATTGCCAAGGTTTCTTGCAGCATCCACAAAATACGGTTGTTTGTCGCTTGGTGACTTTGGAACCAAGTAGATGATGATCTGGCCCATCGTGGTAATAATTTCCTGTGTGGTCGGCTTTCTGCCCCGATGCAATTTATACAGCATGTCATAACCCATCAGAGACCGGTCATTGATACTGACAATGCAGCCATTCTCATCCGAATAGCGAATGGACTTATAGCTCAGCTCTCCTTTCAGATCCAGCACGAAAAGACTCCTCTGACTGGATTCACTGTCTTCTCTTCCATCACCGCTTTTCTTCATTCCTGCATTCACAAGAAGAGTGGAGAGCAGCAGAACAGATTTTCCAGATCCGGACTGCCCCAGGACAAGCACATGTGCAGGTCGTCCTGTGTCACAGACATACCTGTTCCGATATTTCCCGAGAATGATTCCTTGTGGCCGCTTCCTCAGAATCTTCTCCGGCGGCTTTGGATGGTCAAACTTCTCCTTGCGGCTCCATGATTCCGGATCCCTCATGCTGCCTTCAACAAGAGCAAACATCCATGTCAGCACGCCGACAATCAGACAAATCCTGCGATATCCGCTCTCCGCCGGAACAGCTCCTTCACTCAGCTGTCCCATGCACCAATAGCAAAGTCCTGCCATCAGAGGAATAAGTGGCATCGTAAACAACAAATACTTAATTTTCTTCATATATATGCTCCTTTCACCATAAATCGTGATACCTTAGAGTAAATATGCCTATCCGCTATATGCGATAGGAAAAAGGAGCCCTCTTATGGCGGATCACAAATTCCCCTGCCTTATGTTCTATCTGGAAAATCAGGCCTGTGCAGACAAGTTTCTTCGATTTTTACACGAGAATGGAATTATCCCTGAACTCATTGCAGAACATCAGGCAGGACACTCCTATGCAGTAGCCACTGACGATCTGGACAATGCTCTCCAGCACACAGCTTCCAAGACCTTTGCGAATCCCATTGGCCGTCCTCGCGCCTATGTCACCGCAGAGACCATCGCTCATGAATACTACGAACAGGGACTCTCCATTGCAACGATCATGGAAAGGTACGGAATCAGCCGTGCCACCGTTAACCGCAGGCTGAATGAAGCTGCTGCCAAAGGGCTTCACGTGCGTGAATACCGCCGCAGGCCGAATGCTATGGTCTGAATCTCAGGAAGTCCTTGATCCGCTGACAATCCTCCGGAGACTGATGCGTCCCGGCATACTCCAACAGCTCCCGTGAGGCCTTCGGACGGTATTCTGAGAGCAGCTTTTGCAAATATCCGATATCATTTCCCACCATCTGATACACAGCAGCTACGGCCGGCAGCGCATTCCGGACATAGCGAAGCTGATGTTCAACATTGAATTCCTTTGTCTCCGTTGTCAGCTGCATCTCCTCAGCATCTGCAACAAACTGTTCCCATCTTTTCAGAACCGTGCACCTCGATATGTTCTTATTATCGCGTCTGACGATTCTGAAATAGTGCTTCAGCTGACTCTGCGTAACCTCCGATACATTTCCATCCGCCCGAATCAGCTGCTCTGCTATGCTGCGCGCCCTGTTTTTCTTGAACTCAAATTCCCAGCGAACGGTCTTCTCAGGATGTTGAATGGAGGTCTCAACATTCCTGTTGTTCTGTTCTTCCTCTTGTTTGTCATAAATCCGGACATAGACCACACCCTTTCGATTTCCAAACGTAAGCGCAGATCCGACAACCCGACTGCTCTTCTCCTGCGTACGCCACCCACTGCTGCGAAACCTGCATACAATCTGGCGGTGCTGCTGATATCGATGCAGCGCATCCAGTGTAAAGTGATTTCCGCCGAGGTCGTCCAGTGCCAGATCAATACGCGTAAATGCTCCGTCATTACTGATGATCAGTCGCAGGAAGTACGACAGCCACGTTTCTTCCGTCTGCTGATATCTGGTGCAGATTGCATTCTGCAGGGTTGCAATTGACTCGCCCGGAATATCCACATGTGTTCCCATAGTGCTTTTCCCATCCGTAAGGATGGTGATACCGGTCCCCTTCAGAAAATACCCGTTCCGATATCCCTGTCTCCCGCTGACACTCTTACAGCAGATCAGCTCCGTCATGCCGAGCAGCTGCAGCACTTCCTTCTCGCTGACCGGATCCCCCGGCTTCAGAGTAAATCCGATCCAGTGAATAACGGTTTCGATTGCTCCACGTCTTTGGCTCATTCTCCTGTTCAGATTGAAATTGGTATACCCGTAATACATAAGGCTTTCAATCCGTCCTTTCGAACAGAAAAGTGTCAGAGCTATGTCTCATTAATACGTATTATTGAAACATCATTTCCACATGTTTTTCGCATAAGGTAAGAAAGGTCCTTTGCCAACGGAGAACAGATCTCCGCTGATTTCAAACACAGCCGGAATGAACAACATAATCGTTTATGATGGAAGTACACTTCTTGTAATTGATGCAAATTCTGCTAATCTGAATTCAGGAAGTTCGGCATTGCAGGAGGAAATGGCACGAGAAAGAATTGTAAGAGACAAGATACTAGGCAGTTATAATTTCACCTTCCCAAACGGTCCATGCAAAAGCGACGGTTGTTATCACCTGCATTTGCACAATGCAGAAGGGAAAACCATCTCGCGCACCGTAAAGGCAAAGACAATTGAAGAGCTGAAGGACAAGATCTACAAGTATCACAAAGATATGCTCCCTTCCAGCCTCACCTTTGCCGAGATGTTTCAGAAGGCTCAGCAGGATGTATTCCGGTATGTGAAGCAAGACAGCGATGCGTATCACAGCAAGCTCAACAGCTTTAACCGCAGGCAACAGCTGTTTGACCGCTTTATCACAGGAACGTCTTGGGAAAAGAAGAAGATCACCACCTTCACTGTGCAGGACATTGATGACTTGATCCTTTACAATCTGCAGCGCTATGATCTGCGCACCAGAGCATTGTCCAGCCTGAAGTCCATCATCCGTATGACCTTTGATTATGCTGTCAGTCACGGATGCATCAGACACAATCCCTACCCGGATCTGGATTCCAGAAGGTACCGGGATCTTCTGGTTCCCGATGCGCCGGTAAGAGAACGCGGCTATACGGAAGATGAGCTGAACAGGATTCTCAACTATCTGCACCAGAAGGAAGAAAGCGATCCCAAATGCACCACAAGCTGGGCGTTGGAACTCGTCGTTATCTGTGCGCTGCGAAGAGGCGAGGTTCCGCCCCTTCGTCTGGAAGATATTCAATGGGGACGTCAGCCGGGACTGTATCTTCATCGAACGCTGTTGGAAGTCAAGAACACTGACAGTGACAACAAGATTGGGTACTATCCTGTAGAACACACCAAAACACACAAGGACCGGCTTTACCCAATGTCCGACCAATTGAAAGAATTTCTGGACCGATATCTGCCGATTCGGAACGCTCACTATCCGACCAGTCCTTTCCTGTTTCCAGCGCGCAGATGGGACAATAAGAACCACCGTTGGGAAGAGGGCGGCATGATCACCGATCAGACCATTCCAAGCTTTTACAGCAGGATGTGCACCCAGCTTGGCATCAAGAGAGATTCATCCTGCATCCGGGGTACTCATGCCTTCCGCCGCAACGCAATTACCGACACAATGGTAGCGTCCGGCGGCAACATCGATCTGACCGCTCAGATTTTCGGAAATTCCCCGGAGACAATTCGGAAAGCTTATCTTCTGGACATGAACTATGACGCAAAACTGGCAGCCTTAAACGGCTGCCAGCAGAAGAAAGCGATGGTGGTTTGATGTGGTTTTGAAAGAATTCTCATTGGTAACACGTGGTAACAAGCAAAGGATCCCCGGAAATCATTGATTTCACAGGGATCGCACAGAGCGACAGACGAGGCTCGAACTCGCGGTCTCCACCTTGGCAAGGTGGCGCTTTACCAACTAAGCTACTATCGCATTTATTATTTTCTTCCCTCAGGTGATCTTCTGTAGAAGTTCTGTTCCTTGGGACGAGTGTTATAATACTATATCCACAGAACGATGTCAAACCCTTTTTGAAAATATTTTAAAAAACTTTTTCGAGTCCATTTACGTTGTTTTCGATAAGGGTGCTGCCGCAGGCACACAGCCTGCAGCAGCCTCCTTCCGGGTGAAGTCACAGCCTGAAACGATTGTCGAATCAGCGATAAGACTCCAGGATCTCAAGTCTGCACTTCAGCTCCTTCTGCAGAGACAGATAAATATATCTTCCGCTTCCGTCCGAGTAGTTTCCTTCCTGCTCCACCACAGCGTCGAACTCCTTCTTAAGGCGGTCAATGACTTCATCCGCATTATCTACCTGAAACGCAATGTGATGAATTCCTTCCCCGTATTTGTCCAGATGATCTCTCCATACAGAGGGCTCATGATTCGGTTCGATCAGCTCAAGCTGAACTCCGGGAGTCAGATCGAAAAAGGCAAGCTTCGCAGCTGCCTTGGGTGCAGGTTCCCCGAAGACCTTCGTCTGTATGACATCAACCTCTCCCACCCCTTTTGTCTCAGGCTCTGTCACACCAAGGAGCAGAGCGTACTTCTTTTTGGTCTCCTCTATGTCATTGACCACAAAGCCCACCTGCGAAAACCTTGCATGATTCAGAATCTCCTTTAAGCTCATTCCCTTTTCCTCCTTTTCATCCCATGCTCTTTTATTCCGCACTCATTTGTCCTGTGCGAATGGTATCCATACATTTATCACCAGCATGTCCGGGCTCGTACCAGGTCTGACTCTCGCCTGATTTCAAAATTCCTGTCAGGACATCCAGAACATGCAGTGTCATTTCTTTTCCAACGGCAGCCGGGCGATGCTCCTGGATTGCCCTTACCATTTCTGCAACCCCAAGCCCCCGGACATATTCGCCAACATCCTGTGCCAGCTCCGGCATCGCAAACGCCTCTCCGTTTCCATGATCATCTCCGCCCATGCAGGCAGCAAGCTTTTGCTCTTTTCGATATATCTTCGGCACGCCTCCATGATGATTGGGATCCGGAACCATCAGGGTTCCCTCCGTTCCATACACTTCAAACAGCGGAAGCGACGATTTCCAGATATCGAAGCTGAAGTTCATATTGACACGAACACCGTTTTCCATCTCCATCAGAACTGCATAATAGGTCGGCACCTGTACGTCCACAATCTCCCCTTTTCGCGGCCCGTTGTAGATTTCTCTTTGATCAAAGCCCTTTCCCTGAAGGGAAATCAACCGCTTTACAGGTCCGAACATACTCACCAGAACAGTAAGATAGTAGGCTCCCATATCATAGATCGGTCCGCCTCCTTCCGAATAGAACGGCTCCGGCGAAGGGTGCCAGGTTTCCACACCGGAAGTCATCATATTGGCTGTGACATACAGCGGTTTTCCAATCCACCCATCCTGCAGCAGCTTCCTGCAGGTTGTCATCGCACTGCCAAGAAATGTATCCGGAGCGCTTCCTGCATAAAGTCCCCTGGACTCCGCAAGGGTAAAAATTTCCTCCGCTTCTTCTACGCTCAGAGCAAACGGCTTCTCACAGAAGACATGCTTGCCGGCATTCAGAATCTTGCGATTGATTTCCGTATGAAACTTCGGCGGTGTCAGATTGATCACCAGTTCAATGTCTTCCCGTTCCAGAAGCTCATCCACGCTGCAGCAGGCAGGAATCTGAAATTCCTCCGCCAGTTTCTTCGCCTTGTCCATAGAAGCATTTGCCACTGCCTCGATCGAAACAAGGTCAGAATACAATCGCTGCAAATCTCTTACATAAATCCGGCTGATCACACCACAGCCAATGATTCCAAGCTTCATTGGATCCCCCCTTCGAAAATCAGCTAACGATTCATCAACCGCTCCCTTTCACAGATCCTTCTCCATCAGATCCCGGGGCTTTCCTCCATACTTCAGACCGGACCATACCAGCCGATACCCAATCTTCTCAAAGGACCTGTGACTGTATCGGTTCTCCGGATGAACTGTCCCCATAAGATGGGTATATCCCGCTGCCTTCAGCTCGGCTTCCGGAAATTCCATAAGACGGCTCTGAAGCCCATGCCCGCGGTGCTCCGGGAGAACCACTGCGGTGTCCATATGGACCACTTTTTTCAGTTCTTCCTCCGAAAAGCCAACGTGATGCCCGAGGTTATGCTCCGAAAGGCCCGGAATTTCCAGGAAAAACAGCCCGGCAGGAATGTCCTTCCTGTTTTCCGCAGAGAGTTCCTCTCCGTTTCCGTTCGCGCTCTCCAGGCGTTCCATTGCCAGATAGCAGAGCACCTTTTCCTGCCGGAAATCGCGCAGCTCTTCGTCCAGATTATCAATGGAAAACCAGATCTGCTGCTCCGCGGGCATTTCCTGCTTCACCCGGATCACCATCTCCCGAACCATCTGCTCCTCACCGGGGACGGCCCGGCGGATATAATACGAATCCGTCATTCTCTCTCCATTTCTCTTATGCCAGCAGCTGTGCAAAAAGAGGGCACAGAACTGCCGTCAGAATTCCGGCAACCGCAATGGACAGGCCGCTCATAGCGCCTTCTACTTCCCCCATCTGCAGGGCCTTGCTCGTTCCCACCGCATGTGCAGAGGTGCCGATTCCGACACCCTTTGCAATGGGATCTGTTATATGAAACCACTTGCAGACTGCTTCTGCAAGCAGGTTTCCCGCGATTCCCGTCAGAATCACAATGGCTCCGGTCAGAGCCGTGATTCCGCCAAGTTCTCCCGCAACATCCATGCTGATCGCCGTTGTCACCGACTTCGGAAGAATGGTGACATACTGCTCATGAGACAGGTCAAAGACCAGTGCCAGCGCAAGCGCACTCCCCAGGCTGACAAAGGTTCCCACTGAAATTCCCGCGATAATCGCCGCAGCATTTTCCTTCAGAAGATCCCATTTCTCATACAGCGGAATGGCAAGACTGATGGTCGCAGGCAGAAGAAGATAGCTGACCGGTGCCGAACTTTCCTTATAGTCTGCATAAGGAATTTTCATAACCGACAGAAGTATGATGACAAAAATGCTGCCAAGAAGAAGCGGATTGAAAAATGCCTTTCCGGTCAGCCGGTTGATCAGAGCGCCAAGGGCAAAGGCCGCCAGTGTGAGAAGAACCCCCCAGACCGCAGAAAGAGATAGAAAATCATTCAATAATGTCGTCATTGTGCCGCCTCCTGTTCTGTTTCCTGCTCTCCGCAGCGGTTTTGCTTTTTTCTGGAAAAGCTCTGCGTGGTTCGTCCTGCAGATGCCAGAACCAGAATCGTAACCGGAACAATCGCAAGAAGAATCGGAATAAGCATTTCTCCAAGCTCTCCCCACAGCTCCATCACTCCGACCGCTGCGGGGACGAACAGAAGCGGAAAAATTCCGGTCAGAAAATTTCCGACCTCCTTCACCTGCTCCAGCTTCACCAACCCCGTCTTCAGAGCCGCCAGGAGCAGAATCAGGCCGTAAATGCTGGCCGGAATCGGAAGCGGCAGAATCTCGTGCAGGATTTCTCCCAGAAAGCAGAACGCCATAATGCGGGCAAACTGATACAGATAGCGCATAAAAAAATCCCTCCCATCGCTCATAATTCGTTAAGAAAACAAACATTCCCATTGTAAGCGATGGAGGGATTGATTCAATGGTGCTGCATGAACTGTCTGTAAACGAGCAAGTTTTAGCTGGTTGCACCAGTTCCTTATAAAAAGCTGATTACAGCAATTCCTTATAGAAGGGGATCAGAACCGAAGCCGACTTCTTCAGTGCCGCTTCCTCGTCTTCCTTCAGCTTGATTTCAACAATCTCGCGGGCGCCGGTCTTATCAATGATGGTCGGCATGCTGAGGAATACATCGTCCAGTCCGTAGAGTCCGTTCAGGCATACCGATACCGGATAGATCCGATTCTCGTTGAACAGAATCGACTTTACAATTGCCGTGGTGGATGCCGCAATGCCATAGCAGGTGTTGCCCTTGCGATTAAAGATCTCCCAGCCGGCCTGAATGGTCTTCTTCAGGAGGTCCTCCTTCGTGACATTCTTCGTGCGGTCCGCATTGTCCTGCATGACATCATCCACCTGCTTGCCGCCGATGGTTGCGGAATTCCAGGAAACAAACTCACTGTCTCCGTGCTCGCCGCAGACAAAGGCCTCCACGCTCTTGGCATCCAGATCATACATTTCCGACAGCTCACAGCAGATTCGAGCCGTATCCAGCGTCGTGCCGCTTCCGATGACGCGGTTCTTCGGCAGTCCGGACAGGCGCCATACGTAGTAGGTCATGATATCGACAGGGTTGGATACCACAAGGAAAATCCCGTTGAAGCCGCTCTTCATCACCGAGCCCACGATGCTCTTCATAATCTTCATGCTGGGCTCCAGCATCTTCAGGCGATCATGAGAATCCTTCGGCATCGGTGCAGACGCCGTGATAATAACGATATCCGCATCCGTACAGTCAGAATAATCTCCGGCCTTTACCTGAATGTTGCGGTTCATGAAATAAATGGAATGCTGCATATCCAGTGCTTCCGCATATGCCTTATCCTTGTTGACATCGATCAGTACGATCTCCTCGCACAGTCCCTGATTGACAATGGTATAAGCCGTTGTGGCTCCCACATTGCCGACACCGACGATTGCTACCTTGGAATTCTTGAAGCCCATCATAACCTCCTTCTGTTTTGCATCTTACTCTCTATTCCCGGTTTCCCTTCAACTATTATAGTCTTTACCATAAGCAAAACAATGGCTCTCCCCCGGCTTCATCATTCTTTTCTCATATCGTTGTCATTTCCTTCCCGATATTGGAAGAACCGTTTTCATGGGCTATGATGAGGCCGGAAACGGTAAAATACATGGTAAGGTACGTGCTATTTTATCTGATGCATTGCTGCAGAGGGTCCGCAGCAGAAAGGGGAACTATGAAAATCGTAATTATCGGCGCAGGGGCAATGGGCTGCCTCTACGGTGCCTATTTAAGCAGAAACAACGACGTCGTCATGCTGGACAGCTACAAGCCTCAGGTCGATGCCATCAACGAGCACGGCATCCGCGTTCTTGAAGAGGACGGTACCGAGGGCGTCTATGATCACGTCCGTGCGGCACTTTCCGGGGAATACCGGGAAGAGGCTGACCTTGTCATTGTTTTTGTCAAATCCACCTTTTCCGAGGACGCGCTCCGCACCAACCGCAGACTCTTCGGGGAGAAGACACTGGTGATGACACTGCAGAACGGCGCCGGAAACGACCGCAAGATCGCACAGTACGTCGACAGGAAGAACATCATCATCGGTACCAGCAAGCATAACTCCGTCAACCTCGGCGGCGGAGAGGTTCGCCACAGCGGGCACGGTACCACAACCATCGGCAGCAATCTGAAGGAGAACGCAAACCTTGCAGTCATCCGCGATCTTCTGGAGGAAAGCGGTTTCCATGCGGAAATCACCGAGGACATCCAGCGCATCATCTGGAGCAAGCTCTTTGTCAACCTCTCCATCAACACCTTTACCGCCATCACCCGCTCTCCCATCTGCTCCATGATTGACAATCAGTACGCCTGGGATTTTGCCGAAAAGATGATCTGCGAGGCGGTCGATGTTGCAGAAGCGGACGGCACTCATTTCTCCTACATGGAGGTCCTGAACATGGTGCATCACGTCTGCGAGGACGCCGGAAAGGGCTTCTCCTCCATGTCGCAGGATGTCATGCACTGCCGCCGCACCGAAATTGATGCCATAAACGGGGCCATTGTCGAGCAGGCAAAGCTCTACAACGTCCCCGTTCCGTACAACACACTGATTGTGGATCTGATCCACGCCATCGAAGGCTCCTACAAGTATCAGGATTCCAGAAACTGATACAGCATATTCTCCAGCAGTCCTCTCTTGGAATCCTCCGGATTTCCCGTCAGCGGGTTAAATCCTTCACCCATTTATATTTCCTGAAATGATACAGCACCCACGGCAGCTTTCCAACCTCGTCGACGCAGGTGCAGGCATAAATGACCACCACCGGCCAGTGGAAGAAGTAGGTCCCTGCAGCTGCAAGGGGGATGGCAATGCACCACATACAGACCGCAAGACTGTACATATCAAACAGCGTATCACCGCCCGCACCGAAAATTCCGTTGATCGTTACATCATTCACTGCGCGCCCGATCATATAGAATGCCGTCACAAGGAGCATCCCCTTCAGATAGGAGACGGATTCCGGGGTCAGCTTCACGAAGTGCAGAATAACCGGAATCGACACGCACATCAGAGTCAGCATGATCAGTCCTGAAAGGAACGAGATTTTCATCAGGCGGATTCCATAGCTCTTTCCCCGCTCCAGGTTCCCTGCTCCCAGCTCATTTCCAACCATGATTCCGGCAGCACCCGAGATACCGCCGCTCAGGCAGCAGATCACGTCACGGACCACCGCGGCCACCGAATTTGCCGCTGCAGCGTCCGTTCCCAGATGTCCCATGAAAGAAGGATAGGAAGCAAACCCGATTCCCCAGAAAAGGCTTGCCCCCAGAAGAGGCAGCATGCATCTGCAAAAGTCCTGCGCAAGCTCGCGGTTCCTGTAGAAGATCCGGCTTGCGTCAGGATGCAGATATCCGGGTCTCAGCGAAATAAAAATCGCGGCCGCAAGCTCCAGAATTCTTGAAATCAGCGTAGCCGCAGCTGCGCCGCGGACCCCCATTTCCGGGACCCCCGCAAGTCCATAAATGAAGACTGCATTCAGCACAATATTGACGCAGACCGTTGCCGAGCTGATTGCCGCCGTTGTCTTTGCATGGTCACTGATCTTCATGACAACCAGATAGCACTGCGAAATTCCCGTGATAAGGTAGGAAAACGCAGCAATCCGGAGATATTCCGCGCCGTACGTGATTAGAATTTCCTCGTTGGTAAATATGCGCATCAGGTATTCCGGAAGGCAGAGACATGCCAGACAGAAAACCGCAGAAATGATTCCGCACAGGCGCAGTGCCATGCAGAAAATATCATCCACCGTGCGGGCATCTCCCTTCCCCCAGTACTGGGCCCCGAGAATTCCAAGTCCCGCCACCGTCGCGCCCAGGAACATGTTCTGAATGAACTGAAACTGCGTTGCCAGAGACACCGCTGACATATAGTTCTGATCCATGCCTCCCAGCATGAAGGCGTCTGCTACCGCCACCAGCGCCAGCATCAGATTCTGCAGAACAATCGGCACCATCAGTGTCCAGAGCTTTTTGTAAAATACATCCTTTCGGTTCTTAAACATGTTTCTGTCCCTATTCCCGCTTTCTAATCTTCTTTCAGTTTCAGATTGTCAAAATTAAACACATCGCTCATGGAGAATACCAGCGGATTCTCCTGCTCGCTGATCAAGGATTTCAGCTTCTTAAACATCTGCTCATCCCTGGACTGACGATACAGATTTGCCGTATTGCGGGCGTCCACCAGCCCGTCGTGCGCTCTTCCGTCAAAATCAAGGCCGCCGAGCCCCACCGCTTCCTCCAGTTTGATCGGGTGATGAATGCCGACCAGCCGGCTGAATTCCTTCTGAAAATCCTTCCAGTGCCGCAGCATATACGTGAGCTTCTCATCCGGCTTGATGTCCTTGAGACGACATTCTCCGCGAATCTGATTCAAATCCGCCTTGCTCCACGAATACATGGTGTAGTCCTCTCCGCACCAGTCCGTAAAGCGCTCCAGTACCTGTGGAAACAGATCTGCCTCCGCCACCATCTGCGTCGTAATCCCGGTCAGCTCTTCATACCGGGGCAAAATCACCTCACTGTACAAAGGCTTCACATACTCGCAAAAGGACGCGATTTCCTCGTACCTCTCATCCAGCATCACCGCGCCGACCTCAATGGTCTCAAATTTGAAAACCGTCCGCTCCTGTACATATTCCGGAGCAACCGGATGCATCTCCAGATCCACAAAAATTCGATTCATCTTTCTACCTTTTCAGCTCCAGAAGACCGCTTCCCACCGCAATGGCAAGGTCCAGCTTCTTCTGCATTCCATCATCGAATTGTACCATAACACGGTTTTTCTTTTCATCCAGTACCAGAATATCTCCGCAGCCATAGCGCGAATGGATCACTCTTTTCTGCCCCTGCTGCACCTTCTCGCAGAATTCACGAATTTTCTCAGGATTCCGGCCGCCCTTCCCGGCCGTCTTTTTCGCGGAGCGAACTGGCGCATGCTTTGGCGGCAGAAGCTCTTTTGCAAATTCCGACCCCTGCGGAAGCTTCAGAATCGTCAGCTCATTTCTGGCGCGGGTAATCCCGACATAGAAAATGCGCCGTTCCTCCTCATAGGCCGCCAGCTCTTCCTTCCCTTCACTTCCGCGTTTTCCTTTTGATGGAAGGGATGCCGGAAAAACGCCGTCTCCCACATCCATCAGAATGACACGGTCATACTCAAGGCCCTTGCTTCCATGAATGGTGGAGAGAATGAAGCGGCATGCCGGGTCGTACTCTTTTTCCCGGATGGAGGTTTGAAGGCTCTGCATTCGGAGAAACAACGCCTCCATCGAATTTTCTCTGGCGGCGAGGAATTCCAGAAGATCCAGCTTCCCGCGGCCAAGGCTCATGCGCTCCAGATACGCGCCGTACCCAAGAGGACCTTCGATCAGCTGCACCGCCGACAGGGCCGGCCCGTGAAGAATTCGATCCCTGTGTCGCTCCAGCTCGCGGATTGCCTTTCGGACATACTCCGGCGTCTTCGGATTCTTCCAAAGGACCGTGAGCAGAGACATTCCTCCTTTCTGGCGGCAGGCCTCCTGCGCCATCTGCTTCGAGACATACAGGCTCAGTTTATAATAAATCTGAAGAAAGAGCTCCGGATCGGACGGATCCTGCAGGAAGCGATAAATTGCAGCAATGTCGTATATCACACGGCTTGTGAAAAAGGACAGGTCTGTGCTCCGTACGTTATAGGAAATTCCCTCCCGCTCAAGGCGATCAATCAGAGGAACCGCGCTTTCGTTGTTGCGGTACAAAACCGCCGTGGTTTCCGTCCCGCCGCCTTTTTCCGCACACTCTTTTGCCGTCTGCACCAGATAGCTGTACTGATCCTCTCTCTGCTTTACCGAGAAAATACGAACCTTGGTGTTCTGCTCTCTGGTCGGAAGCATCGTTTTCCGGTGGCGCAGCCGGTTATGAGCGATCAGCTGACCGGCCGCCTTCACGATTGCCGCATCTGAACGGAAATTCTGCTCCATGAGAAGAACCTTTGCGCCGGGATGATCCTTTTCAAAGGAAAGAAGGGCCTCCGGATATGCCGCGCGGAATCCGTAGATGCTCTGATCCTCATCGCCGACCATGAACAGATTTCCGTTTCCCGCAAGGAGCTTCAGGATCCGGTGCTGGATTTTCGACGTATCCTGTGCCTCATCCACACACAGATACCGGTATCTTTCCTGGTACTCCGAAAGAAGCTGCGGGCAGCGCGTCAAAATATTCAGCGCATAGACCATCTGATCGTCGTAATCCATCAGCCCCTGCTGCTTCATCTTTTCGCAGTAGCTTCGATAAATTTTTGCAAGCGGATAGCCGGCTTCCTCCTCCAGCTTCTCCAGCTCCTTTCCGGTAAGCTGCATGTTCTTGATATAGCTGACCCGGCTCCGAAGCTCCGCCGTCTCCGACTCCGTGGGAAAGCTTCCCGCCGCGTCAATGTAAAGACCCCGGAGAAGCTTCAGAATCTCGCCCTCGTCCGTCTGCAGCGCAAACGGCTCCTTCCCGATTCTGCGGCCATACTCTGCGATCACACGGGCGCAGATCCCGTTGATGGTCCGGAACTCAAGTCTGCTCGCCGCATCGGAAAACTCCGCTCCGAACATCCTTTCAAACCGCCTTCGCATATCCTTCGTCGCCGCCACGGTATAGGTTACGGTCAGGATCTCCTCCGGCAGAATGCCAAGACAGGAGAGCATATATCCAAGCCTTGCCACCAGAACGGTTGTCTTTCCGGCTCCCGGAACAGCAAGAACAAGGACAGGACCGTTCACTGTCTGAACGGCCCTGTCCTGCTGATCTGTCAGCTGCAGAGAATATTTCTTTTTATATTCTTCAAACGTCATGAAATTCATCCGCGCCGCATTCCGAAAAGCTCTCTGATCAATACGTGCCTTCCAGATTTGCGGTATCCTCTACCACATTCTCCTTTACCTTGGAGCTGCGTCTCTTCTCATTCAGCTTCTCAAGATACAATTCCTCATTAAACGGGATTTCCACCATCTCGTCAAGCCACGAAGACAGATGCATGGCATTCGACAGCGTAAGTCCGTTGATTCCTTCCCTTCCGTCCGCAATCAGAGCTCCGCCCATCCGGATGTGGTCTGCAAACGCCTGCAGAACTCCGTTGTGCTGCGGATTTTCCGAGCTGATTTCCTGCGGAACATCCTTTCCTGCAGGAGGTACAAAGCCCTCCGTTGCCGTGAAGCAGTACTCTCTCTCGTTCACATCCAGCTCATACACAGACAGCTGATCGTGTTCACAGACGATCTTCGCCTTCTCCAGATCCACCTCAAAGCGGTTCGTTCCGGGTGCATCTCCGGTCGATGTAATAAATACGCCGGTTCCTCCGTCCGGAAACTCCATGTACGTCGTCACATCATCCTCAACCTCGATGTGATGCCATTTTCCCTCATGAAGGAAGCTTCGTACACGTGTCGGCATTCCGCAGATCCACTGCAGAAGATCCAGCTGGTGCGGGCACTGGTTCAGAAGGACGCCGCCGCCCTCTCCGTCCCAGGTTGCTCTCCAGTCTCCCGAATCGTAATAATGCTGCGTGCGGTACCAGTCGGTGATGATCCAGTTCACTCGCTTGATCTTTCCATACTTCCCGCTCTGCACCAGCTCGTGCATCCGGATATAGACCGGATTCGTTCTCTGGTTGAACATCATTGCAAAGGTAAGCTCCGGATGCTCGTCTGCACACGCGATCATCTCCCGCACCTGCTTCGTATACACACCTGCAGGCTTCTCACAGATCACATTCAGATGATGCTCCATGGCTTTGATCGACAGCTCCGGGTGCTGATAGTGCGGTGTGGCAATCAGCACAGCGTTGACCTCCGGATCCTCCAGAAGAGCCTCTCCGTCCTCATAGATCTTTACATCCTCCGGAAGGTTCTCCTTTGCCCACTCTCTTCTCTTCTCTTTCCGGTCAGCGACAGCAGCAAGCTTCATTCCCTGAATGTCCCCGTTGGCAATCCGCTGTGCATGGCTGGAACCCATATTTCCGATTCCGATGATTCCGATTTTTACAATTTCTTCACTCATACGTTTAAATCTCTCCCAGAATCTTCACCAGACTCTCGTGTGCCAGTGTGAAGGACTCCTCACCGGTCAGCTTCTCCTTCTTCTCACTCTTTCCGTTTTCCAGAGCAGAGAAGCCGGCAAAATCAGCAAGATGAGGCTCCAGCGAAAGGAAGCCCTCATATCCGCTTTCCTTGAGCGCCTTCAGAATCTCCTTCACATTTCCGTCGCCATGCCCCGCAGGAACCACCTGTCCGGATTCCCACTCAGCATCCTTCACATGTACATACTCGATGTAAGATTTTAACATCTCATACGCTTCCTTCGTGTCCTGATGGCACTGAACGAAGTTTGCAAAATCAAAAACCGCCTTGAAGTGATCGCTGTAAAACTCTTCCATCAGTTTTCTGCAGCGGTCTGCCACATCGCCATAGATTTCCTTCTCATTCTCATGAAGAAGAATGACGTTGTGCTTCGCTGCGTAATCAGCCATTCTTCCAACTCTGCGGAACACCTCATCGTGATACTTCTCCGGGTCCTCTCCCTCCGGCATAAAGAAGCTGAACATCCGGATGTACGGAACCTCCATCACATGTGCAATATTTACCGTATGGCAGAACAGCTTGAAGTGATCTTCAAAATCCTGTGTAATCGGAATCTTTCCAATCGGAGATCCGACGGAGGACAGATGGATGTCATTCTCATCCAGCTGCTCCTTGATCTTCTCCACCTCATCCAGCGGGTACTCCACAAGTCCCTTTCCGTTTGCCCCGCGCATTTCCACGTAATGCATGCCGAGCTTCTTCAGCACACGGATCTGCTCATCCAGCTGCGGATTGATTTCATCCGCAAAGCCGCTCAATTCTATCTTCCATGTCTTTTCCATATATGTTCCTTCTTTCTCCGCACACGCGGATTATCCTTTCAGTCCCGAGGTTGCGATTCCTTCTACCAGCTGCTTCTGGAAAATAAAGAAGATGATCAGAATCGGAATCAGAGATACCACCGCCATTGCAAACATTGCGCCATAGTCCGAGGTGGAACCCGGATCTGCGAACAGCTTCAGCGCAAGCGAAACCGGATACTGTGCCGCCTTGTTGATATAAAGCAGCGCGGACATGAAGTCATCCCATCTCCACATGAAGGAGAAGATTCCTCCCGTCACCAGGGCGGGTCTCATAAGAGGAAAAATAATCCGGAAAAAGATGCTGTAATAGGAGCAGCCATCGATCTTCGCTGCCTCATCCAGATCCGTCGGAATTCCTTCGATGAAGTTCATCATCAGATAGACAAAATATCCCTGCACCGCAAAGAAGAACGGCACGATCAGAGGAAGGTACGAGCCGACCCAGCCAAGCTTCTTATACCACAGGTACTGCGGTACCATCAGGATCTGTCCCGGAAGCATCATCGATGCCAGCATTGCTGCAAACAGAATTCCTCTTAACTTGAACTTCTTGCATCTTGAAAAGCTGTATGCCACGAAGGCAGAGGACATCAGCGTACCGAAGGTTGCAACGATCGCAATGAACAGAGAGTTCTTGAGGAATACTCCGAACGTAATTCCCGCAAAGCCCTTCCAGCCGTTTGCATAGTTGTCAAAGGTGATGTGTGTCGGAATCAGTTGACCTGCTGTCGTAAAAATGGTGGTTGTCTCCTTCAGCGAGCTAAAGAACATCCACATCAGGGGATAGAGCATGACCAGCCCGAATCCGAAGACCAATATGTGATAAATGGACGCACCAACGATTCGTTTTGTTTTCATTCGGAATCCCCCGCATCATATACCCAGAATTTTTTCGTCTTGAACAGCAGCAGCGTGAACAGTCCGATGATGAGCAGCATCACCCATGCCATTGCCGCGCCGTAGCCTGCGTTATTAAACTGGAACGACTGCTGATACATGTAAACCGCATAAAACAGCGTCGTGTCCATCGGTTTTCCCTGTGTGATGATCAGGCTCTGCGTAAATGCCAGGAAGCCGTTGATCATCTGCATGACAAGGTTGAAGAAAATGGTCGGTGTAAGAAGAGGAAGCGTGATCTTGAAGAACGTGTAGATCTTTCCGGAGCCGTCCACTCTTGCCGCCTCATACAGGTCGACCGGAATCTGCTTCAGAGATGCAAGGAATACCAGCATCGACGATCCGAACTGCCATACCGTCAGGATGATCAGAACCCAGATTGCCGTCTTTGTGTCTCCAAGCCAGGCCTTGTGACAGTCGATTCCGACCATCTGAAGCAGGCTGTTGATTGTTCCGTCTACGGCAAACATTCTCTTCCACAGAACCGCCACAGCTACCGATCCGCCGATGATGGAAGGCAGGTAGTAGGCTGCACGATAGAAGCCGGACATCCTCGAGTTCTTCTCGAGAATCATCGCGACAATCAACGCAAAGACCAGCTTGAGCGGCACCGACACGAAGGCGAAGTAGAAGGTTGCCTTCAGCGAATGCTTGAACGTGACATCGCCGGTGAACATCTTGATGTAGTTGCCAAGTCCCGAGAACTTCGCCGGTGTCAGAATGTTGTAATCACAGAAGGAGTAGTACAGTGACATCAGCATCGGCACTAGAAGAAACATCAGAAAGCCGATGGTAAAAGGAAGAGCAAAGACAAAGCCGCAGGTGCTTTCTTTGTTCATAAATTTACGTATTTTTGTTCCCATTTTTATTTCCCCCACCGCAGTTCGCGGTACTGGTTTACGGTAACTCAAAGCACAAATCGGGCACCGAATGTCCCTGGCCGCATGGCGGAACAGTCGTTGCCCGATCGGAAGGGGAGGCACCTTGCGCCTCCCCTTCTGTAATGAACCCAAGGAATTTCCTTATTCCATCCTGTTCTGATCCGAATCCGATCAGTTTCCCCACAGTTCAGCTGCCTTTTCGCAGAGCTGCTTTGCTGCATCCTCAGGAGTAGTCTGACCGTAGCCAACTGCCTCCTGCAGCTTGTTAAGCGTATCGTTGAACTCGCTCCAGCCTTCCGGGTTCGGAGGGTCGATCGGGGAGCAGTTCGGAGTAACAACATCGGTTACATAAGCCATTGCCTCCTGATCGGTCTCGGAAATCTTACCCTTCAGAGAATCGGCAATTACAGTCGAAGCGGGAACGCCGCGCTCTCCAAGAAGGATGTCATTGCAGTCTTCCGAATTGATGAGATAGTTCAGAAGCGCAACTGCAGCATCAGGATCCTTTGTATTGGCACTTACAGAGAAGTACATCGAAGGCTTCAGATAGTTCGACTTCTGCGGATCTGCAGTCGGGATGGTCATCAGTGCAATCTCAGTTCCTTCCGGAGCAGCGGCTTGGAATGACGTCAGCATGTTGGAGCTTCCGTTGATCTGGCACCATACCATGGTCTCCGGGCTTGCGCCGTAAACGAGCGGATCATCCTCAACGCCGGTGGAGGTTGCCAGATCCGGAGTCAGATGCCAGCCATCGCTGATTCCATCAGCAAGGATCTGGAAAAACTCTGTCATGTCCTCTTCGCCAACAGGGAGCTTCGCCTCTGTGAAGGGAGTTCCTCTGCCGCGGAGCCACTCAGAAATGTAGCTGCCGCCCTTCTCAAGACCTACATTGTATCCGGTCTTCTCCTTCATAACCTTTGCGATCTCAATGAACTCATCCAGAGTCATGTTCTGCTTGATCTCAACACCAGCCTCTTCGGTTGCCGTCTTGTTGTAGAACAGGCAGGATCCGGTAACGCCGGAAGGAATGCCGTAATTGCCATCTCCAACCTGGCCCATTGCTACGATGTTGTCCGGAATATTGGAAACATCGAGAGCGCCGCTCTCAATGTAGGGAGTCAGATCGAGAAGCTGACCGGAATTTACATACTGATCAATGTAGGAGTAATCCATCTGGATAACATCCGGAAGAGCATCTCCTGCAGAATCCGTTGCAAGCTTCTGCCAGTAGTCATTCCACTGGTTGAACTGGCCTTCCACCTCAACATCGGGATTCAGCTCATGATACTTGTCCAGAGCCTGCTGGGTTCTCTCGTTGCGAACCTGGTTGCCCCACCATGCCATCACCAGCTTCTTGCTGCCGGAGCTGCCTGCATCCTCTGCTGCAGCTTCCGTGGTGCCTGCTGTATCCTGTGCCGCGGAATCACTTCCGGAGTTTCCGCCGCAGCCTGCCAGCATCGCTGCACACATAGAGCCTGCGAGCACTGCTGCAATGATCTTCTTATTCATTTCCATCCTCCTGTTTGTAAATCAAAAACTCACCAATACATCTTTCATTCAGCCGGCCTGATTGAAATTTGTTTTCCTGATCTGCATAGAGCATAGCATGATCCGTTTGTACTGCAATACAAGTAAACAAGCTCAAAACATTGCGGAATCAGACTTTTCAGCGTACAATATGTTCATGTTCAACGATTTTCGTCATTCTAAATTGTGCGATTAGACAGCATGACTGTTTTATGCATAAAAAAACAGCTTTTATATTTTTCGTACAGATATGTAAAGGAGCATGATCTCAAATGTCGGTTTCAAAGGACCTCATACACAATGCCCTGCTCTCCTGGGAGACGCAGGAGGACAACATCAGCTGTTCCTATAAGGAAGAACCCATTGATTTCAAAATCCGGTTTCTGCACTGTCACGATGGCTATGAAGTTTTGATGATGAAGCAAGGAAACGTTGCCATGCAGATTGAGGATCGTATGATATCGCTGCAGCCGGGGGACATTGTGCTGATTCCGCCTTATGTGTTTCACTTTGCCTGCCAGCAGAGCAGCGACGCCTACTGCCGCGTTGTCCTCAACATGAAGGAGACCGTGATTCAGTCCCTGATTGCCGGTGATGAAAGCTACCGGCACATCACCGATGTTTTCTATCAGATCCCTGATTATCGCATTCATGTAAACGGGAGCATGCTTCATCAGCTGATCGACATTGCATGTGCGCTCGAAGCCGCCTCCGGAAGCAAGGCGGATGCGTACGGAGCCAATATCCTGTCGAAATCCCTTCTCTCGATCATTCTGGTGATCCTGAACCGCCAGGCCGCTGCCTCCAGTGCCGCCCCCATTCTGCCACAGACACAGGCTCCCAGCATGCCGAAGGTTGTAACGGATGTTATTCACTACGTGGATCAGAATCTCTCCGGAGATCTTTCCGTCTCCGGCATTGCGGAAAGCGTTCACCTGAATTCCGTCTATCTCACCCGGCTGTTTCGCCAGTATTCCGGACTCTCGCTCCAGCAGTACATCATCGAAAAGAGACTGGCCGAAGCGAAGCGGATGCTTCGAAACGGCCAGTCCCCGACAGATGTCTGTTATGCCTGCGGCTTCAACAATTATTCCAATTTCTCACGGACCTTCACCAACCATGTGAAGATCTCACCCCGGCAGTATCAGGAGAACTCCCGCGCCAGGTTTACGCCCATCCGGGGCTGATGGCACAGATAGCCCGAAGAATTTACTGCTGCGGAGAAACAATCTCCGCAGCCATGTCCATCATCTCTTCCGAGGAAAGATCCGTATTCATTGCGTACAGAACATACTGCAGTCCCTCCTTCCGGAAGGTAACACCGCGATATATCGAGGTCTCTTTCTCATCCGCTCCGTAGCTGATGCTGAAGCCGGGATCGTTCTGATCTCGTTCCTTCTCTTCTTCGGTCGGCACATAATCTGCCGGAACAAACATACACTCATTCTCTCTGTAGTATAATGAGACGTCGTCTGCCTCTCGGGTTTCCATGCTGTTCTCCGCAGGATCTTCATAGCTGTCTCGCACCTTGGAAACACTCAGATACACTTCTTCGACATCGGAGTTTTCTCCATCCTGCTGATATACAAATGACATTCCCTTTCCAGGATTTCGTTTCTCCCCATCTTCTGTGTAATCCGCAATATCGGTTATACTGATGCTCTTCATTGTATAACCGTTAGAGAAGCTCTCCGGTGTATAGAACTGCAGCCCTGCCTTCTCTTCCGCTTTTCCGAGATCCTGATATTCCCAGTAATCTCCGCCTGCCCGGCTCCCCATGATGATTCCTGTGATCTTTCCACCGGCAAAAACCGCTCCACCGCCAAGAATAAAACAAAGTGCCGTTGCTGCTGCCATTTTCGGCAGATTCCATCTGTTCCTTCTTCTGTTTTCCGCTCTGTCCTTCATTCCTGATTCCTTCTCCATTTTCAGATTCTCACGCTTCCTTTGCTCATACATCTCCAGAATCCGACTGTGAATTCTCTCTTCACATGCCTGTGAAGGGATTTCCTTCTCCATCTCCACATTCATAGTATGGGCAATTGCCTGCTCTTTGCTGTTCCGTGTTTCGTTCATAACGATCGAATCCTTTCCCGGATCATTCTTCCGTATATCCTTCCTGTTCGAGCACCTTCATTAACTTCTTCCGTGCGTTGTACAATCTGGACTTTACCGTTCCCTCCAGGCACCGGCATATCTTTGCGATTTCTTTTACCGATAACTCATCATAGTAGTACAGAACCAGTACCTCCCGGTGCATCGGATCCAGGCGCTGCAACGCATTCCGGAAAATCCGTCCCTGAATTTCCTCTGCCGAATCCACAGGCTGTACCACTGCATCGGGTCCTGCTAACAAAATCCTGCTTTCCATATTGTCCTGATAAAAGACCTGCTCCTGCTGATCTTTACCGAGGCTTCCCGGTTCCACCGGAATCTCACGGCTCTTTTTCTTTCCGGCACGATATGCAATATGTGTCAGAATCTGAAACAGCCAGGATTTCAGACCGTTCTCACTGCGAAGATCATGGATGTGCAAATATGCTGTTACAAAGGTCTCCTGCAGAACGTCCTCCGCATCCTCCCGATTTCCCAGAATCAGCAAGGCCGTCCGATACAGCGGAAGATGGTATTCGGCATAGAGCCTGTCAAAGGCCTCCGGTTTTCCTTCCTTCAATTTCGTTATGAAGTCACATCTTCCCAATGGTTTTCCTTTCCATGCTGCCGCGCCAGCAGCACTCCGGGAATTTCACTCTGTAGAAACTCTCCGGTATTTGATGCATCTGTATATAAGAGTCTGCATGAAGGATTTTGGTTCATTGATCTGGTTTGTTTTTCAATGGAGCGCGCAGAAGAAGACTTGCGATCACTACCGTGATCGGCACGCACAGAACAACGCCGAAGCTTCCGCCGATTCCCTGCATGAAACAGCTCTCTTCTTGTGATTGCCGCGTTCTGACGCACCACCTCATCCATCGCAGAGGATACCGACATGGCAACATCCATATCCGCCCAAGGCTCGAAATCAGGAGACCGGAGAGTCCTGCTGTCGCACCGAAGAGTCTTGCCGATATTCCGGCCATCGTCACGCCTGCCGTCGTTCCGATCGTTGCGCAGATTGTCTGCCAATAAAAATCCTCTTCCAAGGATGATTCTTCCCTGCTAATTTCATCCCTGCCAGCAAAAAATCTCTTCCAAGGATGATTCTTCCCCGCGGATTTCATCCCTGCCA
>ERZ1026772.380-NODE-380-length-33130-cov-5.496689_pt1 | contig 33130 bp, 48 predicted proteins | sample MGYA00380124_ERZ1026772 | MGnify/ENA primary metagenome ERZ1026772 (study PRJEB33269, sample SAMEA4719760) | human gut metagenome | biome: human-associated habitat; feature: organic feature; material: feces | place: Cameroon | collected 2013-10 ...
TTTACGTATGAAAGAAATTAATATAGCAGAAATCTTAAAAGATAAATCAAACGGTACTAAGTTATATTCTCCTTTATTTGGAGACGTATATTTTTCCTTTATAGATGGAGAGTTTATAACTGTAAAACATCATGAGAAAATAGCTAATTTCTATCGTAATGGTAGATTTTATGATTATGAGGGAGCGGAATCATTATTATTCCCATCTAAAGAAATGCGAGACTGGTCTAAGCTCGCTTGGAATACAGGAGACATTCTAGTTAACAAAGATAGAAATGCACATGTTATCTTCGAGGGGTTTGATGATGATACCTACGAAACTTTCAATGGTAATAATTATCTATGGAAAAATGAGGGTATTACAATGTGCTTCGGAGAGTATGAAGACGAATTGCCAACATCATATTTCAGCAAAGCAAACAAAGAAGACGCTCAGAAATACATCCACCAAATAGAGAAAAGACTAGGCTATAAGTTAAATTTTGAAACTTTGAAAATTGAAAAGCATCCCGAATTCAAGGATGGGGATATAGTGGTCTATAAATGTGAAATAGATGATGTACCTAGTACTATCTTTATTTTTAGAGGTATAAGCCAACGTACACCGTATTATTCTTACTATGCTTCTTTGGATTCAGATGGATTCTTATCTTATAAACTTGGTGGGTTCGGAATATATAAGCGAGAACTTCGCCTTGCCACAGAAGAAGAGAAAGAACAGCTCTTCTCAGCTCTCGAAAAGAAAGGAAAGGCTTGGGATGCCGAGAAGAAAGCTATCGTGAATTTGGAGTCAGTAGTTGAATTGAAGCCATTTGATAAGGTGTTGGTTAGAGATAGTAAATCAGATGTTGGTGGAATATTTTGGTCAGGAAGACCAAAGTTGAGTACGGTAGATATTGCAGTTGCGTCTGTAGCTACAATACTTATGACTTTGTGTTATGTAGGCTCTGTGCTTGCACAATATATGATAGAATTTACGAGATAACTAACCACCCTCTCCTTGGCAACATGGAGAGGGTAAAAAGAAGAGAATATGGACTATAACAAAAAGAAAGTGCTATTCATAGACTTGGATGGCACTTTAATCAAAACAGCATCAGGGAACACGTTCCCAATAAGCATTAATGACTACACCTTTAGAACCGAAGTTCTTGACAAAATAGAGAAAATGTTTCCGAAGTTGGAGTATATTTACATCGTTACAAATCAAGGTGGAATACCAAAATATGTATCTAAGGAAGATTTTGAGGCAAAACTTGAAGGTGTAAAAGTATTTGTACGATTCTACTTAACTGCTCTTAAAGTAAAGGTCGATAGTATTTATTGTGCTTCAGTAGATAAAGACAATCCAATGCGTAAGCCAAATACAGGTATGTTGGAGCATTTTTGGTCTAAAGAATTATCTAAGGAAAATGCAATAATGATAGGTGACGCAAGCGGTAAGCCTGGAGATTTCTCAGATTCAGACAAAAAGTGTGCTGAGAATTTTGGAATAGATTACATTGATGTTGAAGATTTATTGAAACTATAATATGTGTAAGATTAATATTAAAGAGTCTATTTTGGAGATTGTTAAAAAGAATAATCTAGAAATACTCAAAATAGACTTAATAAACGATGAAGAATCTTTTGTCAGACTTTATGGTGGAGAAAAAAGCGAGTCTTGCAAAGTTTATACTACTCTAGAAGACTTAGATTTTGAAGTAGATTCTATCTTCATGCAAGAGGAGGTTAAAGGTACAGTGTATTGTCGAGATAAAGACACGAAGGAACCAGTATGGATAGTGTCTTATGGAGATGAAGGAATGTCTTGGTGGGAAGTCAATAGAGTTCCAGAGTTCTATAAATCAATTTAAACGATTAGAATATGATACAAAAGCAGACATGGAAGGATGAAATCAGAATTTTAATAACTGATGAAGAAAATCTTGGTTCGGTTCAAATATCCATTCCATTATATGTTAGTGATATTTTCGGCAAAGCTGATGCTTTAATATACGCACTCTTTGTAGATAATAATCATAGAAGAAATGGTGTTGCACAACGCCTATTACAACTAGCAGAACAGCAAGCTAAGTTGAATGGAGTAAAGACAATCGGATTGGAATTTAATAAAGATGAATCTGATAACTTTGTTCTAGATTGGTATCTCCGTAGTGGTTATAAACCATTTAATAAGAAAAGTAGTTTACTAATTAAAAAGTTGTAGGATTGATTATGACAAAATTTAAGGTGGTTAGATATTGGGATACATATCCTGATGGAGTTATTGCAACTTGCGATACAGAGGAAGAGGCAGAAAAGATATGTGATAAATATCGTAGAAACCGCAAACCTATGTATGACTATTTAGTCAGAAAGGAGGATGAATAATGACTAGAGAAGAGTTAAGAAATAATTACGAAAAAGAAATCTGTGAGTTATGCTGCCGAGAGTATTATACTAGCAGAGCACTCCCAGAATCACTTTGCGAAGGTATTTTTTGTGAGGAGGCAGAAGATAGTTTCGCAGATAAACATAATATAAAATTGGAGGATTGATTATGGACAGAAATCAAGCTAAAGAATTTTATCCTATTCTTAAAGCTTTTGCTGAAGGAAAGGTAATTGAGTGTAGAACCAAACCAAATGCCATAGAAGGTACAGATGTTCCGAATGAATGACAAGAAATGAAGGTTATAGAGTTTTGGGGAAATATTGAATACAGAATCAAGTCAGAGCCAAAGTATCGCCCTTTTGCCAATGCTGAAGAGTGCTGGGAAGAAATGCGCAAGCACCAGCCGTTTGGATGAGTGAAGTGTAGAGGACGTTATTTTAGCATTGTATCTGTTGATGATTTTTTTGCGTATCTATCAGATTCCTACAGTAGCGCAATCCTGTTGGCTTCCAAGAATAGCTATAACGACAACACATTTGTCGACGGAACTCCATTTGGCGTAAAATTGGAGGAATAGTTATGGCAACCTATAGAATAGTAGATATGTATCGTAAAAGCAAGGCTATTAAAGGCATACATTACGATTCTCAGGATAATCCAATACTTGCTTATCGTGTAGATAAGAGACATTCATTGTTATTTGGACTTATCCATTATTGGGATTATGGTGCATATAACCTTTGCCCAGAGTATTTGTTTTCTTCGATTGATAAAGCAGAAGAAGCTATATTGAAGATAGATAAAAGTAAAATAATAACAATTTTATATAGATAGCTTATGAAAATAGAAAATATTAAGTTCAAAGCTAAGAGTATCTATAATGAAGAATGGGTCTATGGAGACTTATTGCATCAGTCTGATGGTACTCATATATTTATGGGAAAAGGTGAAGGTGGGCACACTCTATGCCCAAGAGTTGACCCTTCTACAGTATGTATGTTTACTGGGCTAAAAGACTGTAATAGCAACGAGATTTGGGAAGGTGACATCGTTAAATACAAAAATACAAATGGAGAAAGAAAAGGAATTATTAATTGGAATGAGGAATTAACAGCTTTCTGTTTTGGATATTATTTATTATTGTGTCATTTCCCTTCTGAAAATATGGTTGTCATTGGTAACAAATTCAATAAGAAGAAATAACGTATGAAGAAATATGAATATAAAATAGAAGCATATAATTTTAAGATTTCTATAGCTTTAGCAGTAGATATAGAAAGAACTTTAAACAAAGAAGGAGCTAAAGGTTGGGAATTAGTGAACTGGCAGCTATGTCCAGAACCACCTAATGTAACATCCTTAACCCAAAGTACAAAGAAGTCACTTAATGTTCTTGCAACTTGGAAAAGAGAAGTAAATAATAATAATGTAAAAGAATAAGTATGGGAAAATATATTATAAGAATTATATGCTTAGTGTTTTGCATAGGTATAGCATTAAGTGCTATTGAACAGTTACTCACCTTAAGTAATACAGCTGCTAATATTGCGGGAGCCTTTCTGTCTGTAGCAGTTCTATGGATTGGTGGAGAAATATTTTTCAAATTAATAAATAAAGCAAGTGAAAATGAAGATTAAAGTAATTATGTGTATGATGGCGTTAATTGCCATGTTAAGTATGACATCCTGTGGATATGAAAGAGTAGATGCAGGTTGTGAAGGCATTAAAGTAAATCTCTATGGCTCTGACAAAGGTGTAGATGATGTGTCTTTAGTTACTGGTGCTGTATGGTATAACCCATTTACAGAGCAGGTTTATGAGTATCCTACTTATGTGCAGACTATAGACTATCCTGCATTCACCATTAATGCCAAGGATGGTTCAGAGTTTAGTATTGATCCAACTATCTCCTTGAAGATTATTGATGGTAAGTCTCCTAAGGTATTCAAAAAGTATAGAAAAGAGCTTAAGGATGTTATCAATGGAACTCTCTTTAATTATGTGAAAGATGCTTTTAGAATCCAGCTTAATAAGTATACTACAGATGAGATTGTATCTAATAGAGATATGGTAGAAAAAGCTATTGAAGCACATCTCTCTAAAGCATTACTCAAAGAGAATTTTCAGCTAGAGCAACTTACCTCAGGATTGAAATATCCTAACTCTATTGTAGAAGCAGTTAATGCGAAGAATGCAGCCATTCAGAAAGCCCAGAAGGCTCAGAATGAGTTAGCTGTAGTAAAGGCAGAAGCAGAGAAGAAAGTAGTTGCAGCTCAGGCTGAAGCTGAAGCTAACAGACTTAGAACACAAGCTTTGACTCCTATGATTCTTAAGCAGCAGTGGATTGAGAAATGGAACGGAAATATTCCAACTGTAGTTACAGGGGGAAATGGTAGTGTGTTTCTAGATATAAGTAAAATGGGAAATAAATAAAATATATGATTTGGATTATTATTGGTTTGTTATCCTTTGTTCTACAAATTTATATACTAAAGAACACTTGGACAGATAGTGGTAAAGGACTGGAAGAATTTAGATGGGAATGTGCTGAAAAATTAAGCATCCCTCTTTATGCTGCCCTACTAATATTCTTATTATGTATGATACCAATTCTAAACATTGTAGAATTTATTATATTTTGGATAGTATGGTTTAAGAAATATATAGATGCAGGTGATTATATTTCCTGTTGTTACTATACTTATTGGAGATTCAAGGATAAATTCTTTTCTAGAGAAATATAAAACTATTGTTCTTCTCTTTGGCTTATTAAGAGTCTGGAGAAGAACTTTATTATATAATTTGATCCTATAACTCAGTGGTCAGAGTAGCTGCCTCATAAGCAGAAGGTCGGGGGATCATAACCCTCTAGGACCACTATTATTATTTAAAGGGTTGAAATGGGTTAAACAGAGAGTAATGACGATTGGTTATTGCTCCTCTGTTTTTCTCCATTCATTTAAATTAAAATCATTATGACAGTAGAAGAACAAGCAACCTTAGACATCAAGGATGAACTAAGGAAGGGAAGCAAATGCTTCTTAGCATTCAGAAAGAAACTTAATCCTATAATGGACAAGTTGGTAGAGAACTATACTAAACTTCAGGAGGGAGAGACTCATGGAAGCAAAGTTTAAAGTAGGAGACCATATTGTCCCCAAGATTCCTAATAGAGGTTTGGAAAGAGCAACAATAACAAGAATTGATGATAAGAATTATTATCTTAAGATTTTATGTGGTGTTGCTATTCTTCCTATAGGAGCACAAGTAAGTTATAAATTAGAAAATAATGATTAATATGGAACAGCACATTAAGACAAATGCACAGTTGATGGCTAGATGCTTCTTCAACAAGATTACAGGTAAAGTAGTATTTGAAGATTTCACAGGACACTACCCTACTATGAAAAGTAAGAGACTTTTTAAATAAGAGAACTATGGAGAGACAGAAAAGATATATCACATTCTATACTCTTCATAAGGAACATATACTTCCATCTGTATATCAGTATGGACTTATGTGTACTAGAAGCTGGTGGAAATGTTTAAAGTTTGGTCTAAGACATATAGTAAAAGGGCAAGCAATCTTCTTTACTATTGAAAAGGTTAAGCCTAAGAAGACTTCACATTTTCATTAAGAAGAGTTTAGATTGTAAGTTAGATGTTTTGTAGTAATTCATATAATACGTAAATTTGCACTGATTAAAGTCATTGAGCACTTTTTAAAAGACAAATGATTGAAAATGTTTGCTTCTACCATCTGTGAAGACCGTAGGAGCTATTAGGTCTAGTAGTTCAACTATAGATAGATTTCTTTAGTCTGGGCATAAGGGGTTGGAGACCTCTCTAGACCACAATGTTCATAATTTAAATTAATAACTATTCCTTAGAGAAGGAATTTGGTCAAAAGCAAGTTAATTATTGACCTTCTCTACTGTGAAGTACGGAAGGTATTTGCTCCATTAGCTCAACTGAATAGAGCAAGGGAATTCTAATCCCTGGGCTGCAGGTTTGAATCCTGCATGGAGCACAATAATTTTCATTTCAAAATTCAAATTCAATATTCATAGTTCTTTATGGTCTGTGAAGATAGTAAAGAACCCCTTACTCCTTTAGCTCAGTGGTTAGAGCAATAGATTTTTAATCTATGGGTCATAGGTTCAAGTCCTATAGGGAGTACTAAAGAAATTATAATACCACTCTCATGGTAGAATTGGTAGACACGAGGGACTTAAAACCCCTTGACCAGAAATGGTTGTGTGAGTTCAAATTTCACTGGGAGTACTAAGTTTCAAACAGATAAATTTAATTAGGCATGATTTGGTTTATTGTTATTTTATTGTATGTAGTTGTAGGCATTCTTACTTATAAGTACATCATCAATAAGTGGGATAACACAAAGTTTGAGAAGGTATGGTTCAGCTGTGTATGGATTGTACTTATTCCTTTGTATGCTATTCACTTGTTGCACAATAGGAAGAACTGATGTATCTCCTACTCCCTTTTATAGGGAGTTATTTGACTGATTAGCTCAACTGTATAGAGCAATGGTCTCCTACACCATAGGTTGAGGGTTAGAATCCCCCATCAGTCACTAATAGTCGTAAGTTTTTAGTATATTGGTTATTATTTAGTTAGATAATACAGCGGTATTGAATATGTTTTGATAATTATTCATAAGTGAATTGAAAAGTAATTGTTTAGTCTCCTTTGTTGTGATAACAAGGGAGACTTTTTAGTTTTAATAGTCTGTATGTCGCTTGGATATACATATCATATAATTTAATTCTTTAAATAATGAACAGAACAAACAGAAAATGGACTGCTGAAGAAGAGAATAGACTTCTTCAACAAGTGAGGGCTTTTCCTCAGAATTTAACAAGATGTTTTCTCATTGTATCAGAAAGCATTGGTAGATCTCCTCAGGCAGTTGCCAATCATTGGTATACTGTAGTATCTAAGAAACCAGATTCTACTTGCTTCTTTACAGCATCACCAAAGACTGTTTCTAGAAATAGAAAGAATGGTGAAGGTGTAGAGAGTACTAGAAGTATTTGGCAGCGTTTAATATCAATAATCCATAATTTGTAAGTATTATGATTGCAGAGAAAAATATTAATGCTCTTCTTTCTCAATGGAAAGAGGGATTGAGTAATGATAAATATTCTGATGAGTACAAATGTGCCCTTGGGGAATGTGTGTATGACCTAATGATTACTCTTGATAAAATCAAGGAAGAAGAGAAAGCTAACCTTGAAGAGGTAATAGCCAATCTTCCCTCAGAGGAAGTAGAGGATTATCTTATGGGTCTTGAAGCTGATGAAGAACTTTCTAGAATGGATGCTCATGAGTCAGTTGCCTAAAGAAGGAATCTTCATTAGAAGAGGTAAGAAGGTTATTGTATGTAATTCCTATGGGGGCAATATCTGTAGGGTAACTGATTCACAATTATTAAATAATGACAAGAGAAGAAGTTTATACAGAATGTTTAACTAAGCTAGAGAAGTCTGATTTTCTATTGTTAGAGCTGGCTACTGGAATGGGTAAGTCTAAACAGGCAATAGATATAATCAACTATCTAGTAGAAACCAAATATCAAGGGAAGCATACATCAATGCTTCTCTTGGTAGCTAAGACAGTACATAAGCAGACTTGGAAAGATGAATTCAAGAAATGGGGAGGTATTAATGTTGATGACCTTACCATTGAGTGCTATGAATCCTTGAAGAAGCATGAGTATGAGTCTTTTGATTTCGTGGTAATGGATGAATGTCACCATCTTAATAGTGATAAGCGTCTGGATCTCTTTAGTACTCTTACTTATGGTAATGTCATTGGGCTAAGTGCTACTATTCCTAAGAAACTCAAACAATATTTTCAATATGAATATGCAGCAGAAGTAGTAACATGTAGTATAGTTGATGCCATAGAGGATGAAGTTCTTCCCGAACCTCAGATCATCCTCTATCCTCTTCAGCTAGATAATACTCGTCCTACAGAATCTATAGAAGTCAATCCTAAAGCAAAGGGAAAGACTTACTATGGTAACTATAATGAGCTTTGGAAATATAGAAAGATGAAAGTCCATGCTATTATATCATGTACTCCTAGACAGAAAGTAAATGAGTACAACTCTCAAATACTTTATGAAAAGAACAGATATATGAGAACTAGACAGGACTTTTTGAAGAACAAATGGCTGTTTGATTGTGGTGAGAGAATCAAATATCTGGCTAACCTGAAGAATAATATTGTATTATCTATTCTTCAAAGGCTGGAGAAAGAGAGAACTATCACCTTCTGTAAGACAATAGAACAAGCAGATATTCTAGGTAAGTATAGTATTCATTCAAAGAACAAAGACTCTGATATAATCTATAATAACTTCAATGCCAAGAAGATTAATCATATAGTATCAGTTAATGTTCTCAATGAAGGAGCTAATCTAGTAGATTGTAAGTATGCTGTATTTGCTAACTATTCTGCTTCAGAGTCTATTGGTCCACAGAGAATAGGTAGAAGTCTTCGTCATAAATCTCCTATTATCATAATGCCTTACTATGAGAGTACTAGAGAGGAAGAGATAGTCCAGGAAATGATCAAGGATTTCAATAAGGATTTCATTAAAACAGTGAATTCCTTAAAAGAATTAGATATGTTTATACAATAATATTAAGTATTAGACGTTAGTTTGAAAAAGAATATAAGATATGCATTATACAATAAATGATCTTAAGAATGGTGCAACAGCCATTGCAAGAAGTGTATTTGGCAAGAAGAAGGAATATCAGCTACAGTTTAATCATGAAGATGATGGATTGTGGTATATTGATTTTCCTTCTTGGAAGTTTGACCACCATAACCTATTAATGGTAAATGGTGCAGATGCCTTATGTGCCTTTCTCTCTAACGATGGTAAGTTCACTAGAGTTAGTGTCATACCATCAAAGGTAAGAAAAAACATTGATGGTTACTTTGAACTAGAGCAGCTTTCAAGTGGATTGACTGAAGGTAGCACCTATAAAGTTAATCATCTTGAGGGCTTTACTAGGAATATATGGATATGTCCAGTAACATTATTTGTACTTGGAAAATATCCTAAGTATATCTATGTAAAGAAGCTTTAGCATAAAGTATAGCTAATCTAAAGGAATTACTATAATATCCTTTCAGTTATGTTATTTTCATTACTTTTGCATAAAATATATAATATTATGGCAAAGAAGAATACAACAAGAGAATTCAGTTATAAAAGACCTATCATTCTTGGTGGGTCATACTACCCTAGTGCTGATACTCTAATAAGTGATGAAAATGGTAATAGCAGAAAGGGTACTATATTTACTGATGCTAATGGTGAATACTATACTCTAGATAATAATCATAATGTAGTACCAGTAATGTCTAAGTATGACTTGGATGATATAGTAGTCAATGCTAAGGATAAAAAAGAACCAATACTATTCAATAGATATCTTACAAGGAATGACAAAACTCAGGTAAATAACTTACCTCATAGGGAATACAATACTTCTCTCAAAGCTAATGTTGAGAAAGGAGCTAAGGAGCATGCTTTATGGGATAGGAAGCATCCTAACCTGGCATCCTGGAGAGATGCAGCTACAGCAGTACCATTTGCAGTAGCTGCTACTCCTTTAGTGCTAGGTACTGGTCAGGGACTTATGGGTACTGCCATAGGTCAGACTGCCAAGCATGGTATTACTGCTCTTATGGAGAACCCTTATGTAGCAGGAGTCAATGATGCTATAGGTCTTGGCTTTGTTGGTAAAGGTGCTTATGATGTTAGTCAAGGTAAATTTACTCCAGAGACAGCTTTAGACTTCTTAGGAGGTGCAGGACTTATGTACAAGGGACTAAATGCTTGGGATAAAGCATCTATGGCTAAAATGGCAGCAAGGAATGCTTCTAGAAGAATAGTTGAAAACAGTGAACTGGGAAATAATACTAGAAGAGGTCTTGAAGATATAGACTTAACAAGAGATAATATCCTAGTACCTGAGACTCCAGAAGTACATAATCCTTTAATAGAAGCAAATCAAACTGTCTCATCTTTACCAGCTCCATCTCAAGAAATGAATGTCCCTGCTAGATTGCTTAGTGATTATGAAGATTCTATAAACATGGGAAGAGAAAGTTGGCAGACCCCAGCAAGAGATAACTCTTTCTATGATAATCTGGTAGCTGATGCTAGAATCCAGGGAATGAATGATCCTGCTATACAGGAACTAAATGCTATGGGTGCTAGACCAAGGAATGTACATCCTGATATAAGATTTGATGACGAAGGTAATCCTTTCCTTGAAGGGACAATAGACAATGCTCCTGTAGGTAATAATCCTTTAAATACAGCTACAAGAAGTGCTATAGATGATACAGAACTTCCTTTTGACCCTGTAACAGGAGCAGGCAATCCTAACTATGTATCTGGTATTCCTTCTAAAACTTATATTAAAGCAAGAAATGTAAAAGCAGGAGAAGTTCCATATACACCTGAAGAAGTTAATTCTTGGATAGATCCTGATACTGGTAGGCTTAAAGAAGGTATTTATTTTAATGCTGATGATGAAGTACAGACTGGTGCTCATGGTGAAATGTTTATGCCAGACTGGTATCCAGAACAACAGAATCCTACTTGGATTCTTAAGCAGCACATTAATAATGATAGGAATACTAGAAAAGAAATGCTGCGTATACTTAAGGATAATCCTACAGGAAGGAGTGGTATTTTAATTCACACACATGGCGGAGATACTAGTATGGATTCTACTCCATTAGCCTATAAAATGGCAACAAGATTAGGAAAGAATTTCAAAGAAATGACTCCTCTATTCAATAGGAGAACAGTAAAATCTAATCAATTTGGTTATAACAATGCTTTTAAACAAGGTTATAGTGCAGAATTAGAAAGAGCTAGGAAAGTATTTGAGAACAATCCTAATTATAAAGCTACTCTCTTAAGAGATAATAATGGAAACATGACAGCTTTTGAATTGTCTGATGAAAATGGAACATTCCAGATTCCATTAAATTCAAGACAAGAAGTATTGGATATAATGAATAATGACTTGCATAAGTTCAATGAATATTATGGTACCTCATATCCAGATATAATTCCTTATTCTAGCAGAAAAGCTGGAGAGCATTGGGATGGAGCCAGAACATATTTTAAAGATGTTACTTCAGATACTATGTATCCTTGGGACTTTGGTGAGGAATTTGAATTACCAAACATCTATGGCATAGCATACAAGAAAGGTGGTAAAATAAAAAGAAGATTATTAACACAATTATAAATTATGAGAACAGAATGTATTATTGGAGTAAAGTTAGAAAGGTATGATAGAGATGGGTATGTAAAGCCATATTTCTATAATCTTCCTTATAGTCCTGTAATTAAAGATTGCAGCTTTATGTATCATGGAATGTTAATTCCTGTGATAGATTCTAAGTGCTTTGGAGTTATGTTTCAGTTGTTCTATGAGATAGCAGATGCTAAAGAAACAGATATTCAACTTAATGTTATCTTGACAGATGTAAAAGAGAAGCATGAAGGTTGGATTGAACTTCATAAAAAGAATCTTATTGGCTGTGAATATGAGGTATATAACTTAGATAACTATAAAGGAGAAAGAAATCTAGAAAATCATGGTCCAGCAATAGATTTAAAGAAACTCTATAATATTTCTAATCCAGAGTACATCTACTTGAAGAAAGTATAGTATTATACATTATTATATTATAGCACAATCCTTCATTGGGTTGTGCTTTTTGCATTTATAAAAGTATGAAACATGAAAATAACAATAGATACAGAAATACTGCAAAGGAATAACCTCTCTCTTGGTGAGTTTCTTGTAATGCTATTTGGGTATTGTGATGTCAAGTATAAAGAGAACTTTGATAAGCTTGTTGAGAAAAATCTTATCAGTAAGAATCTCTTTGACCAAGACTCCATGGTACTCTCTAATAATACAAGAGATTTGATAGCTAAGATTCTTATAGAATTAGATGCCAAGGTAATGGGATATGACCTTAACTTTGAGGAACTTACCAAGAAGCTTCAAGATATATATCCCAAGGGAAATAAACAAGGAACTACCTATAATTGGAGAGACAATACAGCAGTCATAGCTTTCAAATTAAGAACTCTAGTAGCTAAATATGGCTTTATATTTACAGAAGATGAAGCTATTAAGGCTACAAAGGAATATGTAGAATCCTTTGAAGATGATAATAAGAATATGAGGCTACTTAAGTACTTTATTCTTAGAACAAGTAAGAACGGTAGCATAGACTCAATGTTTATGACTATCATAGAGAATAACAGATAATTTAAACTTTAAATAATATGTACATTCAAGATGATTTAAAGGAATATCTCAAGCTTCAATTTAGAGACATTACCTACAAGGTAAATGAGAAAAAAGGTGTAGTTGTTGCTCTGGCTAACTTCCGCACACCTTTAAGTATGGAAGCTGGTGCAAATCAGTGTATCAATACTATAGGTATAGCAAGACTCAACAAGAGTGCAGGAGACACTTTCAACATTGAGGTAGGTAAGAAGATTGCTAGAGCCAAAGCAGAGAAAGAAGCCTTTATTCAATTTAGAACAATGCTTTTAAAGTATGAAGACAAACTATTTCAAGCACGTCTTGAAATGAGTAAAGTCATTGATACAATGAGTTCACATATAGAACATCAAAAGGAATACATTAAATCATTTTAATTATGAAGATAACATTAGATGAAAAGACATGTCTAAAGAGTAAACTCACCTTACAGGAAGCACTTATAGCAGCAGCTGTAAGTATGGGAAAGTATCGAGATACTATTAATAATATGATTAATAGAGGAATCTTGACTCAGGATACTCCTACTCTATCATCAGATTGGGAAGGTATCATTAAGAAACTCATAGATAATGAAGACTTTAGGTTTGAGGAATTAGCCTTACAAGTACAAGCTTGTTTCCCTAAACAGAGAATGATATATCCTAATGGAATAGTCTCCCCATTCTATTTTAGATGTAATAAGACTGAAATTAAAAATAAACTCAAGAAGTTTATTGAAGTCTATGGTGAGGTTTCCGATGAGGACATTCTTGATGCAACCAAGAGATATGTAGCTTCCTATGCACCTAAGGGCTATAGAGGTATGAGATTAGCTAAGTATTTCATTATCAAGGATGATAGGAAACTTTCTGTTGATGATGAAGTTCATGTTGAACAACTATCAGATTTAGCAACATTCCTGGAGAATAAAACAGAAGATACACCATCTGATATTGTAGATGGTGATGATTGGTTAATGAATAGTAGAAACTAAAAAGAATATAATTATGTGGAAAGTAAGTTTTAAAGACCCAAAGTACAAGAAAGTACAGAAGTTTAATGACAGAGTAACAGTAGTAACCCTTAAAGGTGATATACAGATTCCTATTGAAGTAATAACTTCAATGCCTAAGGAAGTATGTAATTGGATGATGAATAAGATTAATCCAAAAGTACAAGTTTATCATTGGAAAGGTATTATTAGTATTACTGCTACAGGAAAAGCAGTCAAATCTGAAAATGATAAAGATGATTCAGTATTAGCAGAGAGAATTGCTGAATGTAGAGCTAAGATTGCCATATATAAGTTTGTTACACATCTTATTGAAAAATATAACAAATATTATATTAAGCTTATTATTGGTAAGTATGGTACCACAAGACCTGATTATAACCAAAAAGATACCTTACATTCTATTCATAGTAAATATTCTGCTCTATGGGGCAAAGAGTTAAAGCATCTTGTAGAACTGTTTGACTTAGTAAAGAGCAATGGATAATTCTCAATTTCTTGCAGCTAGTACAATAATAAATCAATATTACCCTATTCTTAGAAAGGTTATGCTTACTCTTGCAGAACAAAACATAAAAGGAGAGATAACTAGGCATACTGAAGTAGGAAGTATTACATTCAAACTTGAATAGTATGAGCTTAATTGAAAGAGTACTAGAAAATGCTAAAGAACGAAGAGAAAAGATACTTAGTGGAAAGGTTAATTGTATTCCATCTCCCTTTAAGACCTTTAGATATGACTTTCCAGGAGTAGAATTAGGTACATATTATCTAGTGTCAGGTGGAGCAAAGAGTAGTAAGTCAAAAATAACAAACTTTCTGTTTCTATTTAACAGTATTCTTTATGCTTATCATCATCCAGAATTAGTCAGGTTGAAAGTCTTCTATGCTTTATTAGAAGAGAAAGCTGAGAATATTACAGGAAAGTTTATCTGCTATCTACTATATGTACTTTCTGATAGAAAGATAAGAATTGATATAAAGACATTCAAGTCTGTAGATGAAGATAGAATATTATCCTCAGATACACTTGAATTACTAGGAACATTAGAGTATCAGTCTCTACTTAAATTCTTTGAGGAGCATGTAGTCTTCATTCCAGATAGAAATCCAACAGGTGTGTATCATACCTTAGAGAAATATGCAGAAGCGAATGGTACTATTCATAGGAAAAAAGTTGAAGGATATGAAAAAGAAATCTTTGATTATTATGAACCAAATGACCCTGATGAATATGTTCTTTGTATCATAGATCATATCTCTTTGATAAGTTGTGAAAGAGGAATGGACTTACGTAACTCTATTAAGAAACTATCTGAATATCTTAAGATTGTACGTAATAAGTATAACTACATTCCTGTAGTTGTACAACAGCAGAATAGTGAAAGTCTATCCCTTGAAGCATTCAAAGCTAATAAGATTAGGCCTACACAGAAAGGATTGGCTGATAGTCAGGATCCTGGTAAGGATTGTGATGTCATGCTGGGTATTACTTCTCCATTCTCTTGGGAACTAAAGGAATATCTAAAGTATGACATAACAAAGCTTAGAGGATATTGTAAGTTCCTAGAGATTGTATTGGGACGAGATGGTGAGAGCAATGCTATTCTAGGAATGTATTTTGATGGTGCTACTGGCTATTATGCTCCACTGCCAAAGTATGATAATATCCCAGAGCTTAATAAAGTATATCAGTTAATTCAAAGAAATCAAGAGAGTACATCTAAGTGATTCTTTTCATTTTTCATAATATAATTAAAAGCATCTTGCCTATACAACTTTGTATAGGTATATTTGCAGTCCAATAATTTAATAAAAAAGTAGAAGTTAAAAATGAGTAACATTGTTTTGCCTACAGAACGTAGGAAAGCTACAGACTACAACCCTAGGTTGATGGTTTTGTTTGGTAAGCCAAAATGTGGAAAATCGACCCTTATGGCTAATCTTGACAACAATCTTATTATTGATTTGGAAGATGGTTATCGGGCATTGGATGTAATGGCAGTACAAGCTAGAAGTGCTAATGACATCTTTGAAATCAAGAATCTTATTACACAGAAGAATGAAGAAAATGGAGGTAAGCCTTTTTATCGTTTTATCACCATTGATAATGCAACCAGATTAGAGGAAATGGCTGTTTTCTATGCTGGAGTATTATATCGTCGTACCCAGATGGGTGTTAACTTTGGCTATAAGAAGGATAAGATTGGTAATATCTTGAAGGATGCCAAGGGTAATAAGGTTATTGACCCAAAGGCAGATGTACGCCAGCTGCCTAATGGAGCAGGATATCTTTATATGCGTAATGCAATCAAGGAGATGGTCAATATGTTCAAGCCTCTTTGTGACACTCTTATTCTAGTATGTCATGTCAAGGACAAGCAGATTAGAAAGAATGATGAGGAAACCACAGAGATGGCAGTAGATATTGCAGGAAAGACTGGAGATATTATCTGTGGTGAAGCAGATGCTATTGGCTATATCTCAAGACAGGCAAATAAAACATTAGTATCTTTTGTAGGTGGAGATAATGCCATCAGAGGTTCCAGACCATTACATCTTAGAGAAAAGGTATTTCAGGTTGCAGAATCTGATGACAAAGGCAATATCAAGGTAGATATGAGTAAGATTTTCCTTGATACAGCAAATTAAACAATAAACATTCAATTCATAAATAACAATTTAAAAAAATAAAAACAATGAAAAAGAGAATTTCATTTGATCAGTTTCAGTCAGTTAAGCGTGTAGCACAGGCTTGTAATCCACTTATGGTAAAGCGTGAGAAAATCAAGGCTAAGATTGAAGCCCTTAATAAAGAGTATAATGACTATGATACTCAGATTGCTTCATTGGAGGCAGGTATCAAGCAGGTAGTTGGCTTCCGTGTAGAAGAACTTGTAAAGAAGGTTATTGAACCAGGTGTAGATGCCAATGGTCAGCCTAAGAAGACCACCAAGTATCTTCCTACAGATATTGTTTCCTATGATGAGAATAAGAAGCAGTTCATTATATCTATTCCAGATAATGACCCAGAAGAGAAGCCAAAGTCCTTTTCTGAAAGTGAGGAAACAGCATCCCCAAGAGAAGAGAATAACATGGAGGCATCAAATATCAACCATGATGTAGAAGAGACTGAAGATGTGCCTACAGATGCACCAATCTTTGAGTAATAATAGTATAAATAAACAAATAGTAAATAGTAATAACAAATAATATTTTAAACACAAACAGTTATGATGATTAATAATAGTTACAGTTTCCTTGCCATTGGTAAGACACAGGAGTCAAAAGAAGCTCAGGAATTCAAGAAGTATGTAGGTGTAGGTTCTTCCTTTGTAGTAGCAGTCAACCCAACAAAGAAAGAACTTGAGGATATCTATGGACATGAAATTGCTAATGACCCTGAGTATGTTGTTGATACTGACAATGGCAAGGAGGCACGTATTACATTTATTGTAAAGACAGATCCAGATACATGTAATGGTGTAGAGATGATTAACAGAATGATGTTTACCTTGCGTAATGCTCCTGCATATAATAAAGACCAGACTTTGGCACAGGTTATTGATAAGTTTGGCAATGTTACATGGGCTAATAAAGAAGATGCTAAGGCAGGCAAACCTCTCTTTACTAAGAATGGAAATCCTGCAAAGATTGCTCCTGACTATCGTATTGCCTGTGTAGGTGAGGCAGACCTTATTGGTTTCTTGAAGCCTTATCTCTGTGTAGGTGATGCATTCAACTATGTCAATGGTTCTTGGGTGTTGAAAGAGAATACAGATGATTTTGTGTTTGGTCTTGAGCATATTAAGGACTACTTTAAGGGTGACTTCTCTGAGATTAAGGAAGCTATTGCCCTTCAGCCTAATAATAAGGTAAAGCTTCTCTATGGTGTACGTACTACAGATGAAGGTAAGCAGTATCAGGCTATTGCTACACGTAATGGCATGATTCTTCCTAACTATGCAGGTTCTAAGGCACTTGCACGTTTGGAGAAAGAGCTTGTCAATGCTAAGGATAATGGTTCCTATGCTTCAACAGAGTTTGTTGTACAGGAACTTACAGAGTATAATGTACAGGCAACTAATCTCAATGCTGCACCAGTAGAGACAGGTACTGCTTCTGGTAGTGGTGACATGCCTTGGGATTAAACCCAAGAATTAACCCTTTTAAAGTAATAATCTTATGGTAGTAGGTAAAACTTCCTCCAGTATATCAAAGACAGAGATATTCAGTAAGTTCAGTGAGACACAGGTACTATGTACTGTGTTTCCTGAGATTACTGAAATCCCATGTGTAATCAACTCTCCTTTAAGAACAGACAACCATCCATCCTTCAGTATCTATATGAGTAATAGTAATCATATTATGTATAAGGACTTTGGAGATAACAATGTTCAAGGAGGATTGGTTGATTTATTGTGTGAATATTGGAAATGTACTTTTAATCAGGCTCTTGATAAAATCTGTAAATTAATGATTAAAGACGATAATATAACCATTAAACCCAAGCAGATTAAGACTCTCACTAGGAAGGAGGCTAACCAACTCACTAAGTTAGAAGTGAAGGTCAGACCATGGAAAGAGTATGATTATAAGTACTGGGCATCTTATGGCATCTCAAAGCAATGGCTAAAGTATGCAGAGATATATCCTGTCTCCTATAAGATTATTACTAAAAAAGATTCTTTAACTGGTAAGAGTAAACGATATACTTTTCCTACAGACAAGTATGCTTATTGCTATGTGGAAAGGAAGGAAGGACAATTACAACTAAAATTATATCAGCCATATAATACTAAAGGCTATAAATGGTGTTCCAAGATGGATGCATCTGTTATAGGCTTATGGGCAAAGATTCCAGAGTATGGTGATAGAGTTGTAATCTGTTCATCTTTAAAGGATGCATTGGTTATCTCTTGTCAGTTACATATACCAACCCTATGTCTTCAAAGTGAAGGATACTCTATGTCTGATACTGCTATTAATGAACTAAAAAGGAGATACAAGAAGATATTTATCAGTTTTGATACTGATGAAGCAGGCAAGATAGATGGAGAAAAGTTGGCAAAGCGTACTGGCTTTACTAATATTGTTCCCAATCTAGGCAGTCAGAAAGACTTTAGTGACTACTATAAAGCCTTAGAAGACAAAACACAATTCAAACAATTAGAAAAATTATTCAATTAACAAAACAAGATTATGGAAAGAGAAATTTTGATCGCAAATACAAAGACTCAGAAGAGAAGTAAGGTAACTACTAGTGCTACAACACTTGGAGAATTGAAGGCAGACTTGCGAGCTGCTGGTATTGACTATAATGGTATGACTTTTACAGAAGGTATCTCAAAAACTCAGCTTCTTGATGATGCTGCACAGTTACCACAGAATGTAATGTATAAGGGACAGCCAACTAATAACTTGGTTATCCTTCTTACCAATACCAAGAAGAACATTGCTTCAGGTACTATGTCTAGAAAGGAAGTATATCAGGTTATTAAGGACAATAATCTCCAGGATGCAGTAAAGGAAGAGTTTGGTAGAAACTTCACACAGGTTCCTACCAGTGATTTGTTGGTATTCCTTGCACAGGATGGTAATGCTGAAGTAACAGAGACACTTGATGATAAGCCTGTAGACACAGAGAATAATGATATTATTGCCTCTGAGGTTGAAGAGAAGGAAACTCCTGATACAGAGGACGAGGATATTCCTGACTATGTTGATGATATTATTATTGATACTCGTGTAGATTCTACTGTAAATTCCTTGTATGTTCATATTGCCATATTGGTAGATAATGAAGTTCTCTCCGTTGCAGACCTTGAGGAACTTAGTGCAGATATTGAATATCTCACTAAAGTTGCAAAGAAAGAACAGAATACAGTAGAAAAGCTTCCTTTTGAGGAGACACCAAAGAAGGCAGTAAGTACTTCTGATGGTAGTATTACAGATGATGATATTGATGATATGCTCGATGAACTTGGAGTATAATACATAACTGTTTGATATTTGATTGTGTAAGGGAGTGGAGAGTAGTCTCAACTCCCTTTATTTTTCAATTAAATAAAGTAAAGTTATGAAATATACAGTAAATCAATTATATCAACACCTATTTGAAAAGCTTTTAAGTATCTATGAAATATTCAAAGGATTCTTTGGTGAAGATTTTGTAGATATACAGACTCATCAGGGAAGAGAACTAACATCATTCAAAGAATATTTATGTGCAAAGATATGTGATGAAACCTCTTTTTCAAATGAAGCAATAGAAAAGGTATGTAATCAATCTTTTGAAGTTACAGAGGAGCAATTAACTGAGTTAGAAAATACTGTTAAAGATAAAAGATTCATCATTTATGTATGGTGGCCACGAGTAACAGTTACTAATGAATATAACAAGTCTGTAAATATTCAAGACCTCTATGCTAAGATAGAAATTCAGAATGATGGTACAATTCCTTATGAATGCAATGGCTTTAGACTCAATAGAGCTACTTATACAAGAGAACAATTCATAAGTAATTACATGCATTAATAGACAGTGCATATAAAATTGGGTGAATTGCTGGAAACTGGTTGACAAGCCACAATCAGCAGCCAAGCTTAGAGGTTAAAACCTCTTTGAAGGTTCAACGACTAACACTTGAAACTGCTAATCATGCAGAATATAATAGTGACACGAGTGCCCAACCCTACAGATTACTTTGTAGGTGATGATATAGTCTGAACTTGTTTATATTTGTCATAAGAAGGCGTGTTAATCCTTTCTAAGAATTTATTATACTTTCTTATATAATAAAAAGGTAAGTATTCATAGCATTTAAAGAATCTTACTATATACTTCATGTGTGTTATTGATAGTTGAGGAAAAGTATCTTCATAAATATAACTTATTGGAATATTTAAATGTTGACATATTCCAGTTAAGAAATTTATAGTACCTCTAATTTGGATATGCAGACTTTTATTATTAGGACTATTATTTACTGGAGTAACAGAACCATCTCCATCGAAATATCCAATAATAAAAGCATCTCTAAATTTAGATGGAATATTATGAATAATATTTCCTAATGTTAGACTTTTTCTCTGTGTTATACCATACTTCAAAATATCACTTGTGATATTTTTGTTGCAAAATGCCAATCTTAGATGGTGAACCATTTTAGATTTATCAAAACCAGAAGGTTTTCTTATTTCTAATAACTTATGTTTTGAGCCTAACTCTTTTTGCATAAAATCAAGTATTGCTCTATCCTCATATTTTATAGTAATTGTGAGATATAAAGATTTACCAACACTGGATTTAACTAAAGCTCCATCTGCTGCAATGAATCCTAAAAGATAAGCTTTTGCATAAGTATCAATAACTTCAAAATAATGCTCATTTTCTAAATACTTCATACTATTAACAATTAAATTTAGTACAAAGTTAAATATATGATATGAGAGATGCAATAACCTAAAAGAAGTATTTAATTATAAAAACAAGAACACTAAGATAAAGAGCTTAGTGGTTAACAAATTGAGTCACATTAATATAATACCGAAGAATAATTTCACACAATTTCAAATACCATGTTTAGGTAGAGGTCCAATAATCAGTACTATTGGAACATTGAAAAATGAATATGATGAAGCTACTTGGATGTTGTTCTGTCAAGAACTAAGCATGTATGTAACTGTAGAATCAATAGCTGGAGGTCCATACCATAAAATGGAAACTATAGGAAATGTATCTCAGAATCTTATGTATTCAGGTTATACCTTTGGTTATGCAGGTAAAGCAGATTTTCTATCTCAATTTACAAACGATGATTTAAAAAAGTTTATCCAGTATTACCTGAAACATGGTCATCTATCCTTAAGATATATGAATAATGTATTCACTTGGGGAATGCCTTATTATGAATATATTATTGATATTAGTAATTCCTTCATTGACTTTTATAACAAGTATTGCAGTACAACAGCCAGGAACTTGGATAACTGTTTTAGTAAGGGTATATTAAAGCAAGTTATTGTTGCTGATGGAAAGTTTTATAATGAAGACGATTATAATAGTTTTGATATTAATAATTTTAGTGAATATCAAGATAAGCCAGTATTAACATTTAAAGGTAAGGAAATACGTACTACCATTATTAATGATAAACAAGGCAGTGAAGCAACTTTGACTACAGTTATCAGTAATAATGTAGCTATGTTCATACTGCAAAAAATTCTTAGAACAATTAATTTCAGATATAAAAATGAACACAACAATAAAAACAGAAGAAACCAAGAAGTTACCCCAGCTTGTGAAAGGGTCATCTATCTATAAACTCATTGTTCCTGAGAATGTAGAAGAGAAGATAAGATACTTGCTTAGAAAGTTCCCTAGCACAGAATGGTCAGGAGTATTGTTTGTAACTCATGAAGGTTCCTTTGAGAATAATGATTTGGTGATTACCTGTAAGGACATCTATCCTATGGATTTAGGCAACGCTACCTTTACAGAGTTTACGATGAATGAAGATGTAGCTGCATATATGTCTGAAAATATAGAGCTATTTGACTGTGATTTGCAATTAATTCATTCACATCATCAGATGTCAACTCAGCCAAGTGGTACAGATTTAAATACCCTGAAAGAAGAAGGTAATGAAAGAAACTGTTTTGTATCTCTCATTGTAAATAATGCAGGAAAGTATTATGCAGCTATCACTAGAAAGGTACAGACTAAATCAGAAGTAACAGTTAAGAAGTTAGGTACATCTTATGAGTTCTTTGGTGATGGTTCTAAAGAGGTAGAACATGATAATACAGAGACAACAAAGGTCATAGAAAAAGAAGTTATTGAGTACTTTGACCTTGAAGTAGAAAGACATGAGGTACCTAATACTCTTGCTTATCTTGATGATAGGTTTGATGAGATAGCTAAGAAGAAAGCTACCGAAAGAAAGAATAATTGGGATTCATCCAATATAGCACCTACAGGTCATTTCTTTGATTGGATGCACAATAAGCCTGTACCTAAGGAACAAGATCTCTTTGGTGATAACCCTGATAAAGAAACTTCAGTGATTCCTTACCTTAGAGATGACCACATGTTCAATCCATCTATTACTGATGATTGGTGGCCTGACCCTAAAAAAATTCATGCAGCAGTAGTCCACATGATTACATGTAATCTGATTATTAATCCAGATAAGTTTGACCTCAAACAATGGGTTACAAAGCACATGAAGAATGTTTATATCAAGATATTTGGAGAATCAAGTATCTATGAATGTGAACATAACACATGTGGAGCATTCAGTGAATGGAGGGACTTCATCATACAGCATACATTGGATTACTTTGACACAACAGATGTTCCTGATTCCATGTGGGATGATGTCAATTTGTTCCAAAGCAGAATAGCACAGGCAATGAGGGATGAAATTATGGAGTTTATAGATGTAAATCCTTATATTGAAGCTTACAATGAAGCTCTTGTTTTAAATATTGTAGAATAATTTATGGATGTAAATATGAATGATATTGATGATATTCTTCAGAATTTAAATGTAGAAACCTCAGAAGAAAATCCTTCTTCTGTCCAAGATTCTACTCCTACAGAAGAAACAAATATGTCTTATTCTGAAGATGAATTGGCAGAGATTATAGAAGATAATGGTCTCTCAGAAGAATCTAATGAAGAGGAACCTTATGATGAAAACCAAGGAGAAGGAAATGGTATAGACTTAGAAGAAAGTGAGGAGGAAGAAGCAGAAGAATCTATAACCCCTACAGAGAATAATATCCCTGATGATGCAAAGATTACTCTTAACTCTCCTACCCTTCTCATTGATGAATCAACTACTAGATTCTCTGGTGCAGAATGGTTTAATGAGATACAGAAAGCCCGAATCATTATTGCAGGTATTGGAGGTATTGGTAGTAATGTAGCTTTTCAGTTAGCAAGAATGGCCCCTGCTAATCTTACTCTCTATGATGATGACAATGTAGAGATGGTAAATATGGCTGGTCAGTTGTATAGTTATAGTGATATTGGTAAATGTAAAGTAGATGCAATAGCTGATATGATTTATAACTATACCTCTATGAGGCAGGTATTGGCTATTAAGGACAAGTTTACTTCAGATAAAGAACCTGGAGATATTATGATTTGTGGCTTTGATAATATGAGGGCTAGAAGAACCTTCTTTAATTCATGGCACAATCATATCTCAGATAAATCTAAGGAAGAAAGAAGTAAATGTCTATATCTGGATGGAAGGTTAAGTATGGATACTCTGCAGATATTGTGTATTAAAGGAGATGACCAGTATAATATAGAAAGATATGAGAGAGAATTCTTGTTTGCTGATTATGAAGCTGATACAACAATATGTTCCATGAAGCAGACTACCTATTTGGCTTGTATGATTGGTTCATTGATGGTTAATCTTTTTACAAACTTCATAGCCAATAGTCTGAATCCAATCATTCCTTATGATTTGCCTTTCTTTACAGAGTATGATGCTCAGAATATGTTATTTAAAACAGAAAGCTAATGAGAGATTTAAAAACTGCAATTTCTTATTGTTTTGAATGTGTTGCTGCTGATACTTATAGCATAAGTCGAAGCATAAGCTTTACAGATAAGTCTTCTTACATGCTAATCCCAGTAACAGGTGATAACATTGAAATCCCAACAATGACTATGTTTTCTCTTCCTACATTGGAAAACAAGATTCTACAAAAAGAACCGATAGATGCACTGGCAGTAAATCTGAATAATAACGGAGGATACTCAACATTTAAATCTGTAAGTGCAAGTATTAGAGATGCATTTACTGTCTTGTATAAAAATGCCCATTTGAGAAAATTGGTAACTGTTGGTGACCCAGAGAAAACATATTATGGAACTTATGGAGCCATCTTTGATGAAAACTTCAAGCCTATAGTAATGCTCTCATGGGAATTAAAGAAGATATATAAGGATGATGAATTACGTCCTTATAAGTATAAGTTTATCAGACCTATACTTAGAGTAGCTCCAGAAGTATTTGTAAATAAAAACAATGCTGTAGAACGATACATTATTAATAAGATAATTCCTACAGTATTATCATTAAATTATATCAGTTCTCCTGGCTTTTATGGAAATAGAATATATGAAAGCAATAATAGTGATAGCAAAGTAAAGGTTGTAGTTGAGGAATGTCCTTTTGTTATAAAAGAAGCAGATGTACCATCTATATCCACTACCAATGAAAAGTTACTTGATATTGCTTTAAACTATATAGATGAAATTGTAGAATGACAATACAGGAATACTTTGGAGATTGGTGTAAGGTTGTAGATATAACAGAGGCAGAGAAGATAACTAGAAGATTAGTAGATTCAAAACAAGTAGTATGTCCTAAGGCAAAGGATATATTCAAAGCCTTTACACTCTGTTCATTACATGATTTAAAGGTAGTTATTTTAGGGCAAGACCCTTACCCAGATATAAAGAAGGGTAAGCCTACAGCCACAGGAATAGCCTTTGGAAACTCTAGTGATACTCTTGAATGTGATTATTCACCATCCTTAAATGTCCTTATGGAGTCTGTTATTGACTTCACTCGACCACATGGAAATATTATCTTTGACCCCAGTTTGGAGAAGTGGGAAAACCAGGGAGTGCTGTTGTTGAATTCAGCACTCTCCTGTATGGCAGGTAAAATAGGTTCTCATGCACTTATGTGGAGACCTTTCATCAAATCTTTTCTCACTAATCTTTCTAGCTATGATAGTGGTATTATCTATGTGCTGATGGGTTCTGAGGCTCAGAGCTTTGAACCTTACATCAATTCAAAGTATAACCATATTATCAGGATAAAGCATCCATCGTGGTATGCAAGGACACACACCAAGATGCCTTCTGACCTATGGTATCAGATAAATGATATTCTCAAAGGTCACTATGGCTATGGTGTAGAATGGTATAAAGAGTATAATTATTTAAATAAAGAAGAAAATGAAGAAGTATTTTATGCAGGAGACTGCTGAAGAGTTAGAGTTTGGAGACATGATTGTATTAGACTTGTCTGAGGATATGAAGAATGGTCATACAAAGCACCACCATCTTGAGTGCAAGTTCATACCAGAGTTAGTTCCTATTCTCCTTGAAGAGGGTGTTATTGTAGAAAAGGAAATTAAAGAGGATAAGCCTCTTGATTTTCAGGATGATGATACACCATGCTCTTTGATGGAAGAGGTAATCAAAGCCAATGAGGAACTTGAATTGAGAGTAGATAAACTTGAAAAAACAGTTATCAAGCTTCGTGAAATGATAGCATCTCTTGCTGTCAAGTCTGCTGCTAAGCCAAAACCTTATAAGAATGCAAGGAAGCAGAACAGAAAATAAGAAGATTAAGAATGCCTCTCCTTTAGAGTATGATGGTATCTCCTTCAAGAGTAAATTAGAGAAGATGGCCTATCAAACTCTAAAGGAACAAGGCTTCCCTGTACTGTATGAACCTAGGAAATTCATAATATGGGAAGGCTTCAGACCAAATGTTCCTTTCTATAACAAAGATGCTAGTACTAGAATGCTGAAGATGGATAGCAAGAAAGTTATAGACATTTCCTATACTCCAGACCTGATGTTTGAGTATAATAACCATCTTATCATTATAGAAATGAAGGGATTCGAGAACAACACATACCCCTTAAAGAAGAAGATATTCAGGAAATGGCTTGAATCAAACCATCCTAATAGCATTTACTTTGAGATTTTCACGAAGAAGCAGCTTCTTCAAGCAATAGACATTATTAAAAAATTAGATTAATGGAAATAGTAAAAGAACTAAAAGATATAGCTTTGGCTATTACAGAACCAGAATATAGACAAAGACCAGAACTTTCCTATAGTACTTTGAGCACTTATGAACATTCTGGTTTTGATGGTTTAGATCATTTATTTGATAAGATAGAAAGTCCTTCATTACTCTTTGGTAGTATTGTAGATACTATACTTACAGATGGAATGGATACTTTTTATGAGCATTTCATAGTTCTTGATGTAAATGTTACTGATGGAGGTAAGGATGTTTGTAGCAAGTTACAGGAACTCTATCCTGATATTACTTCCTTTGAGAATTTTTCAGAGGAATGTGTATCTTATGCTGCAAAGGAAGCTGGTTTTTGGAAAGCTGATAAATGGGATAAAATCCGTTATAGAGAAGTTCTTAAAACTGGTAACATTGCAGAGTACTTCAATGCTTTACAAAGTAGTGGAAAGACAGTAGTAGATTCTGTGACATATAATGATGCTCTTAAATGTATTGAGGTACTAAGAACTTCTACTGCTACTCAAGGATACTTTGCACAAGATGATAAATTATCCCCTTTAAGAAGATATTATCAGCTAAAGTTTGCTGCAAAGTTTGAGAATGTAGGTTATAGATGTATGGCAGATTTGATTATTGTAGATTATGAAGATAAGAAAATTATCCCATGTGATCTGAAAACTTCCTCAAAGACTGAGTGGCATTTCATGGATAGCTTTGAACAATGGAACTATATGATTCAGGCAAGACTTTATTGGAGAATTATCAAAGCAAATTTACTTAATGATCCATACTTCAAAGACTTTACCCTTGAAAATTATAGATTCATTGTTGTCAATAGAAAAACCCTTACTCCATTGGTATGGGAGTTTCCTTTAACTCAGGAATTAGGTACTCTTATTGATAAGAAAGGTAATGAGTATAGAGACCCATTTGAAATAGGTAAAGAGCTTCAGAGTTACTTGAATTTCAGACCTCAAGTACCAAAGGGTATTGATAAAGATGGTATTAATATCATTGATTGTCTGAAAGTAAAAGAATAATATAACTGTATAATAATAGATATAATGTTAATAGTAAAACGTAATGGCACTAAAGAGGAATTTAATCCTGAAAAGATTGAAGGAGCAATCCTTAAAGCATTTAGGGCATGTAACTATAGAATTAGTGAGATGGATAGAAGGAATATTACTGAGTTTATTGATAGTCTTGGTAATGATAGTCTCGCTACCATGGATGATCCTGTCAAGGAAGAAATCCCTGTAGAATGTATTCAAGATAAGGTAGAGAAGTTCCTTTGCAAGCGTTGGTTTCCTGTAGGTAAAGCTTACATGCTTTATAGAGAGCAGCATAAAAAAGCCAGATTGATTAAAGCTAAGCTCCAGTATATTCATAAATACACTGACTCAAACGATTCTGCAACCAATCTTTCAAATACTGATGATAATGCTAATTCCAATGAGAAGAATGCTGCAACCTTGGAAGGGGAACTTTATAAAGACCTGTCACGTACTATACAAAGGTCTCAGATGAAAGAACTCCTTGATGAAATAAAATCTCCATATAGAGACCAGTATGTAAAAGACCTGGAACATCATATCATCTATCAGCATGATGAAAGTTGTCCAGTCTTAAAGCCATATTGTAGTGCCTATACACTCTACCCTCTTCTTGTAGATGGGACAACCAATGTTGATGGAACAAAGAATCATGCACCGCATCATTTAAGTTCTTTCTGTGGTCAGTTTCAGAATCTTGTATTCCTACTTTCTGCACAGAAGAAAGGAGCTGGAGCTTATGGAGAGTTCTTTAACTTCTTCTCATATTTTTGTGAGAAAGAATGGGGATTAAACTATTGGCAGAAGCCTGACCTTGTAGTTACCAATGAGTATAATCAGAAACAGAAAACTATTGGTATGATTATTGACCAGCATTTTCAGTCAGTAACTCATTATCTTAACCAACCGGCAGGCAACAGGGGATATCAATGTCCTTTCACTAACTTCAATGTATTTGATAGTTATTATTGGCATACAATGTTTGATGACTTCTACTTCCCTGATGGCACTCAGCCTCATTGGGATGCAGTCAACTGGCTTCAGAAGAGATATATGAAATGGCTCAATAAAGAGAGGACTAAGACATTATTGACCTTTCCTGTTATGACAGTATGTTGCCTTACAGATGAGAATGATGTTCTTGATAAGGAATATAAGGATTTCATTACTACTCAATGGGCAGAAGGAGATTCTTTTTTTGTATATCTCTCCAAGAATGCAGATAGTATCTCATCTTGCTGTAGATTACGCAATGAAGTTACTGATAACACATTCTCTTCTACTACAGGTCTTACTGGAGTACAGACTGGCTCTTGTAACGTAATGACTCTTAATCTTAATAGAATTGTTCAGGATTGGTTCCATACTATTCCCAACTATGAAGATCATATTGTCAAAGGAAAATGTGCATGGCCAGAAGATTGGAATAGTAGCTTAGAGATTAGAAATTGGTTGCAAAAATATCTTGAAGCTATCCTTGATAGAGTCTATGATTATCAGAAAGCCTATAAGATTGGTCTTTACAATATGGATAAACAAGGTATGTTCCCTCAGACAAGAGCTGGTTATATTAATTTTGACAAGCTATATTGTACCATTGGTGTTAATGGACTTAATGAAGCTGCAAGATTCCTTGGACTTACAGTTAGTAATAATAAGGCATATATGAGCTTTACTTCTTGGATTCTTAATACTATCAAGCAGTACAACAAAAAGCACTCAGAGAAGAAGTTCAAATTCAATTTAGAGCTAGTACCCGCTGAATCTCTTGGAGTTAAGAATTATAATTGGGACAAAGAAGATGGATATTGGGTTCCAGATGATGAGAATCTGTATAACTCCTATATCTATGATGCTCATGATGATACATCTGTTCTTGACAAGATTGCTATGCAGGGAGGGAAAATTGCAAAGTCTATTGATGGTGGTCAAGCTAGTCATATTAACCTAGAAGATAATCTTGATAAGGAGCAGTACACTAAGTTATTAGAGTATACTGTACAGGTGGGTAACAGCTTTATTACTTTCAATATACCTCAGACTCAATGTGATGATTGTAGTTTTATTGCTAAGCATCCATTCACATATTGTCCTAAATGTGGTAGTGGAGAAGTAACACTATGGACAAGAATCGTAGGATATTTGAGACCTATTAAAGCATGGTCTAAAGCTCGTCAGTTAGAAGGACTTAAAAGAGAATTTACAGAGAAAAATAAAGTATGCTGAAATATTTATACTGCAAAGAAGTATTTGCAGAAGTACCCTCAGAGATAACTCTGGGGGTATCTATTTCTGGTTGTGCCATTCATTGTCAAGGATGTCATAGCAGAGAATTATGGGAAGATAAAGGTACACCTCTTACTATAGAAGAGTTACAGAGCCTATTAGATAAGCATAAAGGAATTACCTGTTTATGTCTCTTTGGTGGAGAAACAGATATAGATGCCATAACAGAGTTATTCCAATATGCTTATAAGAAGGTAAAGACTGCATGGTATTGTGGTTTAGATATGCTACCAAAGGATAAACTAGGCATCATTCAGTATTTAGATTATCTGAAGCTTGGACACTATGACCATGAGCTGGGGGGATTAAATTCTCCTACTACCAATCAGAGGTTCTATCAGATAGAACACTTCCCTAATGGAGAATATATGAAAGTAGATTTAACAAACAAATTTAAAAAGTAAAAATGAAACAGAAGATATATATTAAAAGATTCAATAAAGATGTAGAACTTCCTAAGATTATTGCCAAAGGAGATTGGATTGACCTTAGGAGTGCAGAAGAAGTAACATTAAAAGCACCAGTAACAAAGACTGTATCAAAAGGTAAGCCAAAGGAAGTAGAGTTTAGTACAGCTCTTATTCCTCTTGGAGTAGCAATGTTGTTACCTGATGGTATGGAAGCTAATGTAGTTGCTAGAAGTGGAACCTTTAAGAACTATGGTGTTCTACAGACTAATGCCTATGGAGTTATTGATGGTGGAGAGTTTGGATATAATGGTCTTAATGATGAATGGAAGTTCCCTGTAGTAGCTCTTAGAAATACAACAATAGCAATCAATGATAGAGTATGTCAGTTTAGAATCCAACTTAGCCAGAAAGCAACAATGCGGCAGAAACTGAAGTGGCTGTTCACTAGTGGAATTGAAATTATTGAAGTAGATGACCTTCCAGAAAAAGAAGATAGAGGAGGATTCTCAACAACAGGAACTAAATAAAGTAACACCATGAAGATAGCAATCTTAGATTATCAAGATGGAAGTATTATTATCAAGGATGTTCCTAAAGAACTGGAAGAACTTGATGGTGATGATATTCTAACCAATATGGGATTTAGTCAAAATTCTACAGAGTATATGATAGTAGATGACCAGTTACCTATAAGTATTGAAACTAAAGGTTGTACTATTTACACAACATTAAAATAAAAAGCATGATTAAAAAGATTATTCATAAATTTCTTAATATTCACTCAGATGCAATGTCCTTTCAAAACTCAATGGATCTTGCAGAATTACCAGTAATAACATTCCGTCAGGGAGATAAAAAGATTAACTTTCTCCTTGATACAGGTTCTAATAATTGTATCATTGACAGCAACATCTTGAAGAACATTGACCATAAGATGCTTGATGTAGAAACTAACATCTTAGGTCTTGAAGGTAATGCTCAGAAGACGGGTGTATGTACTATTAAAATGACTTATAAAGATAAGGAGTATGAGTATCCTTATGTCATTCAGGATATGAGTGCTGCCTTTGATTCCATTAAGAAAGAGACTGGAGTTACAGTTAATGGCATGCTTGGCTCAAAGTTTTTCAACGAATTCAAGTATGTCCTTGATTTTGATGAATTGATAGCATATAGTAAAGAATGATATACTTTGTATCTAAGCAACAATCTCTATTTGAAAGTGAAAATTATAAACCACTTTCAATAGAAGAATCTATAGAGATGATTAAGTCCTGGAAAATCTTCATGTTTGATACTGAAGGTACAGGACTTGATTGTCATATAGCAAAAGTGCTACTTATGCAATTTGGAAAGATGGATAAATCAATTCAGATTGTAGTAGATTGTACAACTGTAGATCCTTTACTCTATAAAGAAGTTATAGAACAAGGTTTTCTTGTAGGACAAAATCTTAAGTATGATGCAAAGATGCTGATGGCAATAGGTATCTTTATAAGAAAGTGCTATGATACCATGATAGCAGAAATGCTTAGATACTTTGGATTTCCTAGAATACCAGTTTCTCCAGAAGAATATGAAGAACAAAGATATGATTTTCCTTATCATATAAAGCATACAAAAGCAACAAAGGATAAGCCAAGTTATTCATATTATGAGTTAAGCTTTGCTCTTGATGCTTTAGGATATAAATATCTTGGAATTAACATAGATAAATCTATCAGAGGTACCATTAAATATGTAGGTATAACAGAAGATGTAATTATCTATGGTGCTAATGATGTTATTCATCTAGGAGACATTATGAATGCTCAAATAGAATATTTCAAATCTATTAATGCTATGCTTGCTCTACAGATAGAATGTAGTGCTGTCCTGTCTCTTGCCTACTTTGAATATTGTGGAGTAAAGATTGATGAAGATAAATGGATGAAAATCTATAAAAGAAATTGTACTGACCTTCAGAAAACAATAGATGCTCTTAATACTTTTGTTGTAAACTTAGGAAATAGGAAATTTATCAGAGAAGCTATTCAGTTAGATTTATTCCAGGATGTAGATACTTCTAGTAAATCAAAGTGTAATATTAATTGGAGTAGTACTGATGATGTTGTCCCTCTTTTAAAGTATTTAGGATTTAACACAAAGGGTTGGAACAAAGAAAAGAAGGAAGAGACAGAAAGCAAAGGTGCGGACCTTGTAAAGAAACAAAAGAATATCAATCCTGAATTTGCAGATTTATATCTAGAATATTCTAGATTAGATAAACTTTGTTCTACTTATGGTCCACAATATACTAATGCAGTAAATCCTAAGACAGGAAGACTTCATACTGAATTCCGTCAGCTAGATACTGTGACAGGAAGATTGTCTTGTGGCTCTCAAAAGCAGAATGAAGATTTAGCTAAATTAAAAGGTCTTCCTTTAAAACCAAGAAAAGGGCATCCTGAAGATGTATGTGCCTACCCTCAGATTCAGAATCTCCCTAATACTGATGAAGTAAGATCCTGCTTTATTGCTGAGGAAGGTAATGACTTTATTTCTATAGATTATAATAGTGAAGAGTTAGCAACTTACTAATATATGCTAAGTACAATTTTTATATAATAGTTTCTTATGATTATTCTGCTTAAATTTGCAGTAATAAATAATCATAAGATATGAGTTTCACATTGACAGAAGAAAACAGGTTAAAAGCAATAACTTTATACCAACAGAAAGTATCAAGTAAAAAACTTGCAAAAATGTTTGGATGTTGTACAACAACAATGCAAAATTATCTTAGAGAGAATGGAATAACTCTTACAAAGAAGGGATCTAGTAATTC
>ERZ1026772.381-NODE-381-length-33095-cov-10.808202_pt1 | contig 33095 bp, 31 predicted proteins | sample MGYA00380124_ERZ1026772 | MGnify/ENA primary metagenome ERZ1026772 (study PRJEB33269, sample SAMEA4719760) | human gut metagenome | biome: human-associated habitat; feature: organic feature; material: feces | place: Cameroon | collected 2013-10 ...
TAGCTCGTCGGGCTCATAACCCGGAGGCCGGAGGTTCGAGTCCTTCCCCCGCTACCAAGAAAACGGATGTTGAGAAATCAGCATCCGTTTGTCGTCGTATGTGCGCGGAGACGGGGGAAATGTTTCATGCCCGTATCTGGTAATGGTTCCTGAGTTACGTCTGCTGTCGGGACGGTGCCACATTGATTTTTGCAATGTTTTGATTTTTAAGGAGTTATGAAATTCGGTGTGGATTAGTGGCCAAAAAATCGTCGGAAATCCACGCTTAAAATAAATGATGCTTGATTATCAATGTGTTACAAAGGGGGCCGTGGCGTCGTCCCGCCTGCCGGAATTCGTCCCATTCAGATGCCCCGCATTGGAAAACGGTGTAAGAAAACGTCATTTTTTGCACCGTTTTGAAAAATTTGAACAAACGGGGTAAAATCAGGCCGTTTTTTACCCCGTTTTGTTCTCTGCTCGGCTACGGTATTTTTTTTGTTGTCAGGTGGTGCAGTACGGCGGAACTCAGTCTCATGCCAATAGAATACGATTAAAAACCGAGGGGTGAAGTAGAGAGCCTTATGGCTCGGAGTGATGACTGACTACAGAAGTTACCCTAATAACGTCTGTAGTGGCTGCGCACTCTCTCAATCTTGCCGAAACGTACTCGCTTGTAAGCCCGTACTTTGACAAGTCTGATAATCTCCACTTCAATGGCGACTATCACAAGATGTTGGCTTGCTCTCATTTTGTGTGAATTAATATAAGAAAGGCGAGAGAGCAGAGCCGCCCTTGCTGTAGTACCCCCTCGGTAGTATGGGGTAAAATAAAAAACAGACATCCCTTTTAGGGAAAAGATGTCTGCTTTTACTTGTTGCCTTTCTTATTCACACAACATTGCAAAGGTAAATAAATATTTTTGATTGGCAAGGATTCCCCGTTGTTTTGCTGTTGTTATCTTGTCCTCGGAGCAGTTTGCTACAGACGTGGCCAATCACAGAAATCTACTGCATATCAGGAAATCATTTGCCAGTCGCGGCATCTTTTGTTGTCAGGTGGTGCAGTACGGCGGAACTCACTCCGCTGCGCTCCGTTCGGCCCTCCTACCGTTTCCTGCGTCCTCGCTCCCGCGAGAACTTGTCTCCGGCAGGCACCTCCCACTTCCCGAGGCCGTGGGCTGGCCACGTCCGCCGTACTGTACCACCTGACAGACGACATGTCGATTGATGCCATATTTCTTGGAAATACTATAAAATGTTTTATATTTGCATTTGCGTATGTCTTCACGCACCCTAGATAATAAAACCGATTGATACTTGAACTTCTTCATGGATAATATATATTGGCTATTGCCATACTTGGATAATCTTAGTTTTACGCGTATCAGCGTGAGATTTACACCGATTTCTGACCTTGCCCAAAAAGCATGGATAGGAGCTGCTGTGAGAAACCGTTTCCTGCAGGCCGCGGAGAAAGTCATGCTGCCCGAGGGGATGACACTTCGGGAAAAACTTGACACTTTGCCACTTTCGGAAGACCATTTCTTGTATAATCAGTTCAAGGGCGGCTTTCCGAAAGGCTATATGTTCGATGTGAGCAGATTGTCATCAGCGAAAAGCAGTTTTGAACTGAAAGCGGACGAAACTTACAGGCTTGACCTTCTTCTGATAGGGACGGTGAACAGTTTGCAGCCGCAGATGATAACAGCATTACAGACGATGTTGTCAGATGGCCTAGGCAATCCGCCGGTACAACTGATGCTTCAGGAAATGAAAATTGAAAAGAGCGTCAGCCTCCGGAATTTTTCCAAACGCAATTTCGACGGCCCAGTGACCGGTGAATTCCGACTCAGGACACCGCTTTCGTTGCTCAAACCGCTGAAGAACACATCTCATGTAAGTTATCAGGCAAAGATGAATGGATTCCCCTCTTTCTATCAGTGGATGAATGCGGCTGTGAACCGTCTAATGGCATTGACACTGCTCTATTCCGAAGATCATCTCTCTGTCATTGACACTCGCGAGGAATGGGAGCGAAGCATCGAGAATTTCGTCTTTCCAGCGGCTGATGCGTGGCTGATGGAGGCCGGTCTGAGGTTCCGGAAACTTCGGAGCACGCCCAAGCAGGGTGAGGTCAATGTCTATGTGATGTCCGGGTATGTCGGAAATATGACTTATTCCGGAATTTCGCCGTTTCATGTCCCTGTTGTGGGGCTTATGTCGCAGTTGGGAGTGGGGAATGATATAAATTTCGGATTGGGGAAATACGACGTGGATTTTACTGAAATATAAACTTTTAATATTAGCTGATAGTGAAAAAGATTGTAGTGCAATTGGTTCAGGATACTCCTATGTGGCATTTCCAGGGAGCATTCGATGATTGTTGCCTTAGGGCGACAGAGGTGAAGCCTAAACTTGACAGGTTTTTGCTGGCTAAACTAGACAAGGGAGAGTTGTCGGTGAATGATTGTGCGTTGACAAGTCGTGACGGTGTGCCTTCTACTTGGTGGGCAAATGAGGACAAGACAGCGCTTAACTACAAGATGAGGATTAGTGCTGAAAGTCGGAGAATCATTGAGTCACAAGTCCCCGACCTGGACAGGAGGACTGGACAGCAGAAAACTGATCGTAATGGAAAGCCCGTATTTAGAAATCTTTATCCAATTTATTTCGCTAGGGTTGGAGCAGATGAATCTGGCGATATGGAATTGGTGAGGATGAGTGGCATAAGAGTCGAGTTGATAGTTAGTGATGACAGGCTTGCTGAATGTATCGCGCCAATTATTCCGGCATTTTTTGCATCTCATAGTTTCGGCGCTCGACAGGATAAAGGATTTGGATGCTTTAGGGTATCTGGTGCTGGATCGACTGGACAATTGTCGGGGGCTTCTTATTATTTTATTGCCCCTGCTTGTAATAATTCAGAGGATAAATATCAGAGTCTGTTTCAGCATATAAACTATTTCCATAAAGTTATTCGTAGCGGAGTGAATGAGCGTGGATGTTATGTCAAGTCTATGATGTATCATTACGCTAAAGATAAGGGAGATTACTGGGATAAACCTGTTATACGTACCGCGTTTAATTTTAGAAATGTGTTGTATCGCTTCATCTGTGGGGATGTTCATATTGATGAATTGTATGATATGGACCGTCGAAAAGTTACAAATCGTGATGGTAGTATTAAACCAGTGCGTAATAGCTTGAGCGATGAGTATGAACGGAATCGTGAACTTATGGGAAAGAAGAATCTTTACCGTGATGCTCTAGGCTTGTCAACTTCGCAGGATTGGATTTCCTATGGAAATAAAGTGAAGACGTCGTTACATAGTAACGAAAATGAGGAGGTGCGCTTTAAGTCACCTGTTGATTATCGACCTGTTCCAACTACTGATGGGGGCTTTATTGTTTACATTATAATTCATGAGTTGCCAGATGAATTGAGACAGGCAAGATTTGATATTTCATGTGATAAATCCAGAGAGAAATTGGAAAGGATGAAAATTTCAGATGCTATATCTATTTCAGATTATTTCGAGTTTATCTATGATAATACGTGGAGAGTTGAGTTGGATGAGGTTGAAGAACCAGATTGTATAGACATTCAGCCTGGCAAAGAGAACAGGGAACCATATACATTGATAACTCAAGTGTTTAGAACATTGAATAAAGTTGCAAAATAAAGCTATGGGTGAGAAAAAACACTATTTTGGAATAACTGTAGGGCCGATAACTCGGGTGTTGTCTTGCGCACATAGTACGCGAGCCGTATGGGCATCAAGTTATTTCTTCTCGGATTTGTCGCGTCGTCTTGTCGAACCATTGTACAACTCTGGGCATAAATTTCTGAAACCGATCGTGACTGAGGATCTGTTCGGAGAACGCACTACAGTAGGACGCTTTCCGGATCAATATATCTTCGAGGCAAAACCTGAAGACTCGTTTGAAAGTCTCATGAACCATCGTTCAGAGGTGTTGGACAATGTTGCCGGACGCATGTCTGAGGCACTGAAAAAGAACAAAGATATACTCAAACAATATTTAAGCAAGACAATAAAGATTTATCTCCTTGAGTTATTTTCTGAAAAGCCGGAAACTATAGTTGAGGAGATGCAGAACAGAATGTCATGCGCGGAGTTTCGTGACACCTTTGCAGACAGTCAGAAACGGGATTATCTTTCTGGCTTGTTTGAATCAAATATAGAGGTCCTGGGAAAGTTTTTTGAACTTGATAAGACTCTCAAAGGCTTTGATTCACTTCCGGAAGCCGCATATCATAAATATGTGGCCTTTGTTTCAGCGGATGGCGATAACTTCGGAAAATGCATGGCTAAGCTTGGTGAGAAAGCGTCTCTTTTCAATGTCTTCGGCGCAGAACTGGCCGAGTTGGTAGAAGACTATGGTGGTCAGGTTATCTATCAGGGAGGGGATGACGTTTCTTTTTATGCCCCAGTATATAATGACAGAAAGAGTCTTGACATTTTTGGACTTATCAAGCAAATTGATGAGGCTTTGAAGAATACTATTTCAAACAACGAAGATGTTAAACGTCTGGGCATAAGCGTCTCCATGAGTTATGGCGTAGCGATTTCTTATGAAAAACATCCTATGGCCGAGACAAGACAGCTTGCAGAGGAACTCATGTACGAAGCGAAAGCAATTGAGGGAAAGAATGCCATTGTGTGGAAACTTCGTAAGCATAGCGGACAACTTGCGGGCGGTAAGATAAGTAAAAATAATAGAGAATTATTTAATAATACCTGTGGACTTCAGAACTATGCTTCGTGGGTTGAAGATGAATTCCTTCATAGTATCACATACTGGCTGAAGCGTTATGAGGAGCCTCTTCATTATATCCTTAAAAAGTCAATGGGACCTAATGCCAATGCTGCCGCCAACAGGCCTGTGCGAAAAGCGATGCTCGAAAATTTCATTGACAAGAATTTCAATGAAGATGTGCATGATCGTTCGAAAGACCTGCTGACCAGTTTGATTCCGATTCTGCTTGACCAGTCTTTTGAAGGAAAACCAGAGGAGGCTATCAGTTATCTTCATAACGCATTGCGATATGTAGGCTTATTAATCAGAAAACCGGAAAACAGATAAGCTATGAGTGATAAAACATATAAGTATATAGTTCGTTTGACTCCAGTAGGAAGCTATTTTTTCGGTGGAGAGACGACGTTTGGTGACGGAAAGAACCAGAACTATCTTGTCAGAAGTTGTATTCTGCCTCAAGTTTCTGCCGTGTTGGGCGTATTACGCTATGAAATATTACGGAGAAACAATTTGCTTGAGACAGGAGCTGAAAACGATGCTGAAAAAAAAGAAAAATGGCCTGAGTATATCGGAAAGCCTTTCAATATTGAGGCTCCAGCCGCTTCGTATGGACAAATAAGGGAGATTTCTCCAATCTTTATGGAAAGGAAAAGTGATGGAGTGCTCTTTACGCCATGTCCGGCTGACTTGGGATATGAGGTCACGTTTGGGAATGATGAGAAAGTATCATATTTTGGGGAAGAAATTCCTCAGCCATTGATTACCAAGCAGGGAACCAATACGTTCTGTGATTTCAAACATTACGATAATTGGAAGAAATGGATAGGAACAGATGGGAAAACGATCGATGCGGATAAGATTTTCATCAATGATGAAAGAGTGGGAATAAATAAACTTGATGGCTCCTCGGATATAGATAAGGCTTACTTTGAGCAGACGCAGATAAGGCTTAGTGATGGTTATCATTTTTGCTTTTCTGTGACGACGTCAGAGAAATTGGATGAAAAGCCTGTTTTTGTTCAACTGGGCGGAAATCGCTCTACTTTCAAGATAGCGCTCGAATCTGCCGATGTGGATCTTGTGGGAAAATTCAGGGAGGTACTTCCTCGTGACGGCCGTCTTCTTTTGCTTGGTGATGCGTGGATTAAGTCGGAGGAAAGGGATAACTACAGTTTCATCTGGGGCGAGAGAATAGTGAACAGATATATTTCCAATATTCACAAGTGGAACGGAAACCGTTCAGAAACAATGTTATACCATCTTTTAGGTCGTGGTTCTGTTATTTATGCCAATGATGAAAAGCTAACTGAACTAAAGGAAAAAGATGATAATCTTCGTAAAGTCGGACTGAATATTTTTGTTTAACCTATTTAGAATCAGAATATATGAAAGCAACATTATATACAATCGAATGCATCAGCAATCTTCACGTCGGCAGCGGACAGGACAATGAAGGTGTCATTGATGGACTCATACAAAGAGATGTGGTCACTGACCTTCCGTGTATTAACGCGTCCAGTCTTAAGGGCGTGCTGAGAGAGCATTGTGAAAAATGGAACAAGGCTCACAATGAAGATGCGGAGAAGGTCAATGTCGTGAAACTCTTTGGTAAGAAAGTCAGCGGTGAGGAAAATTGCGAGGCGGGAGAATATCGTTTTCTGGATGCGTCAATTCTGTCGATTCCGCGTCCGTCCGTTAACGCCCCATTTGTGCAGGTTACATGTGATGAAGTTGTAACGGAACTTCAGGGTAAAGCCTCTCTCTTTGGTGTTGGGCTTGGGGATAATGAGAAAGAAACTATTTTGAGCTTGGCAAATGTGTTGGAAACGAATGAGTGTTCTTACGAAGATTTTAAGAAGTATTGTGAGAATGATGAACTTCCGGTAATAGCACGGAACTGCTTGAAAGATGGAGAAAGCAAGAATCTATGGTACGAGCAGGTGCTCCCGAGAAAGAGTCGCCTTGCCTTCTTTATTTTGCATGATGACGGTGAGATAAATAAGGCATTTGACTCTGCCATTACTTCCGTCCCCGTTCAGATTGGGGCCAATGCTTCCGTCGGTTATGGAATATGTGTTATCAAGAAATATTAGGGACTATGGCTGTTTACAAACCTACATATGAAGACATTTCCACTGCTGCAGATGTGCTGCTTGAGGTGGGGATTGTCACTCGTGGAAATGCTGACGAAAAATATTGTTATCCAAAGACTTTTGGCTCCTACCCGTCGTCTTTTGCCGCAACTGTGTCGCAGTGCGGACTTTTGAGGGCATTGATGATTTTTGAAGATGACGACAGCAAGTCTCAGTCTAATAGGGAACGCTTTCCTGAGGCTGTGAGATTGTATTTGAGGAAACGGTACCCGGAAAATCAGAATCGGGATAAGTTGCTTTCAGAACAAGTCGCTGCTGATGCTGCTGGAAAACTTAAAGAGCAGATTATGAACGCCTCGACAGCATTGAAAATCGCATTGAGGATGTTTGCTCCATCAGAGAAAGTAAATGTTGGAGCATATAATGGCATTCCTAATTCGACAACGCCAATTGATCTTCCACGCGAGAACTCGGGCGAGAACTCGGCCAATATCGGATATCAGTTCTATCATTCGGTTGGTATTCCAAGATTTAATAAGGATAATGTGAAGGCTGCTATCTCTGTGAATGGCGATGTGGCGAAAGTCCTTCGTGCAGCCGAGTTTGGTGTTGTGAATATGAGAGTTCAGGCTCCTGGCCTGCTCATTGGAAGTGGTCTTGCGCATGGGCTTCCTGGCTCTGAAGAAGATGTGAAAACTGGTCTCCAGTTCGATTATACTTCCGGACTACCTGTGATACCTGGCTCATCTGTAAAGGGTGTAATTCGCAGTGCATTTCCGACGATTAAAGAGGATAAGGGACAGCCGAATGAAGCAGATGCCGAGAAGTTGAATTATATTAGAAGTCTGATTGCGGATATTCCTAAGTTTAGTGCACTTGGCCTTGAAGATAAAGATATTCTTGAACTTGGGAATCAGATGTTCAATCATGGGGACATTTTCGCGGATGCTCTGCTTGTTGGTTATGGTACGAGAATGAAACAACATGGACCTGTGAAGCAGGTTCTTACGGAGGATTATATAACGCCGCACACTGGAGGACCTCTTGCTCAGCCAATCCCAATCAAGATTGTCAAGGTAGCTCCTGGAGTGACATTCGCTTTTTGCTTTAAGTTCAATGAGACCAAGATAGGCGCTAAAGTGGTGTCAGCAAGTATGAAAAAGGCACTTTGTTCCGCGATTCTTCAGGATCTTGGCGTTGGCGCTAAAACCAATGTCGGTTATGGCGTGTTGAAAGAAGTTAGAAATCAATAACGACTGTTTTGAAGGCTCGGCTGTCTTATGTCGAGCCTGATGACGATAATTGTAATGTGCTTCAGTTATGATATGAAGCATCGACTGAGTTCTTTGACAAGTCTGAAAATCTAGGAGAATGCCATATCCCAATGTGCATTTTGTTTTCTGAAAGAAGCTAAAAGTTGTTGGAACCGATGTCGTATCCATTGTCTACCGCTGAGGCGGTATTGAGACTAGACCCGCGTTACCGCCCACTGTGTGGTGTTATTTCTATTGTCTACCGCTGAGGCGGTATTGAGACAACAGCTGAAATTTAGTTGTGTGCATGATTACGGAATTTCTATTGTCTACCGCTGAGGCGGTATTGAGATGTCGGCATAGCAAAGTAGTTAAGCAGTATATAATTTCTATTGTCTACCGCTGAGGCGGTATTGAGACGATAGCTGTAAATCTTTTTTCTGCCATAATATTATTTCTATTGTCTACCGCTGAGGCGGTATTGAGACATTGCTCCAGAGAGGAGTGTCGCAAGTTCTGCAATTTCTATTGTCTACCGCTGAGGCGGTATTGAGACAAGAAACGATTGCTACTGAAGAAACTAAAAATGCGATTTCTGTTGCCTACCGTTTAGGCGGTATTGAGGCCCCCTATTAGCTGTTGTGTAATCGTTTTAGTGGGAGAATGAGGACAACTGTTATTAATCCGCAGGAGCTGCTTGTATTGTCGGAACTTAATCCTTAACTTTATATCAGAATGTAACCTCTAATTGTACAATGTTATGAGTAAGCGGATTTTTTTGCTGGGCGGAAACGACCTCGAAATGACGACAATCAAGAATTTGCTTGTCAATGCCGGTGAGCAGTTTGAAACTCATGATCTCAGATGGGACAATGCCAAACTGAGCAGCTATGAAAAGACACTTGAAGAATATGGTAATTCTCCTGATTATCAGATATATGGAATCGAACTCAATGAAGATATCCCGCATCCGGACAACTACGTGAGGATAGACCATCATAATGACTTTGCGAATAAACCATCATCCCTTGAACAGGTTGCAACACTGCTTGGCTTGGAAATGGACAGGCACATGCAACTGGTTGCTGCCAATGACTCCAGATATATTCCTGGCATGATTAAACTCGGGGCTAGCCGTGAAGAAATTGATGATATCCGCCGTGCTGACAGGGCAGCCCAGGGGGTATCTGAGGGTGATGATGAGAGATTGTCGGAAGAATCTCTGAAGTCTTGCAAGGGTGACGCCTCTAATTTATACGTTGTCAAATCATTGACATCCAAATTCTCGACAATTTGTGACAGAATGTATCCTTACAGAAGTCTGCTGATATATAACGATGACGTTGCCGAATTCTATGGAGAGGGAGTCAATGACCTTACCTCGTTGTTCAAATCAGAACTGGATGCAAAAAAAATGTATCATGGAGGTGGAGACTCAGGCTATCTGGGGACTGTGGCAGGAGCGTACAGTAAGGAGGAAATAGCAGGTATTGTCGATAAGATCAGGACGCACTTCATGTATAGCTATCACATCTTTTATTTTCCGTTCAAGTGGGCAAAAAAAGATGTGCATGAGGGAACGATGACACAACTCACAGACTTCAGTCAAATCCGTTTTCTGAATAATGGCAAATGGGTGAGGCCGGCTGTGGCTGAAAGTCAAGAAAATGACGGTAATAAGACAGACAAGAATAATGTCTCTCTGGATGCACAGGTGCTTTACAATGAGAAGAACTACTATTTCCGTTTTGTTCATGATGTCTTGTATGACTCAGGTGATGGAAATGACAATCTGGTTATGCACTTTGAGCGTAAAGAGCCTCAGGAGAAGGATGTGCGTTATCTCATAAAAGTGAGCGGCCGAGAAAAGCCTTATTCCTTGAACGTTGATGCCATAAACATAAACCTTTATAAGACCGGTGTCGGAATGATGTCATTCTACCTGAGAAATGATGATGAAAGTCAATGTGATACGAGGGACATCCTGAATATCAACCAGTATGGAAGACGAATTCTGCCACCTTTCTGGAGTGAAGTCAATGCTGAAAAACGACAGGAACTGAGCGAGTATTTGGAGATTAGTGGTTTGGACACCGAAATCAGCAAAGAGGACTTTAAATCATACACGGTGGATGAACCTTGGACGGCGACATCCATGCTCGACTCCTTGTTGAAGGATTTGACAGATAACCTGACATTGACCCCGGTAATCGATGACAGGATGTTTGTAATATCTCTGTACAAAAATGATGATATGAGCAGACTGTCCCTAAGAGCTGCCGATGCATATTGTAATCCTTCAAGTCCGTTCTCTGAGTTTTGGTACAAATACTTGTTTGTAGATACCGGGTGGCCTACATGTCAGAATGATGAAATGATGCGGGATCTTTTGCGTTCACATACGTATCTGAGATGGCAGAAGTGGAATTCTTTGTATGGGGTAAGCCGTTATTCCTTTGTCTATCTGACAAATTCAGGTGTTCCTTCTTACCTTGTCGATTATTTCATGACCACGTATGCTAGAATGATGGAAATCGCTCTGGTACAGCGTGCTTCTGTTCTTTGTTTTTCGAATGAAGTGACTACATTGACAAAGAGGGGAGACTGGACGCTCGAGAAGTTGTCGGAGCATGTGGATTCTTTGAATGAAGAGTATATCCGCTTTATTAATCGCATGTGTTTCAATGAGTTGACGTCGCAAGACCAAGGAGTTGAACTTTACGGACTGATCCGGCAAAATCTGGACATCGACTCTTATGTCGAGGAACTGAAGGATGAAATCGAAAAATTGCACGATACCATATCTTTCAAGGTTGAGCGTGCGCAAAGTGAAAAAGCTGTCTTGCTTAATGCCAAAGCGAGGGCTCTAAATATTATGGCCGCCATATTGCTCCCGGTTTCCATAGTTACCGGTTTCTGGTCGATGAATGATTTATGCTTAACCATTTGCAAAAACCCGTATAGTTTTATTGCTGCAATTTGCATTATGGTAATCGGTATAGCCATAACTCTCTGGATTATAATGAAACATCCTTCGAGAAATAAACGTCAATAGAAGTAATCCATGGCTCCGTACTTTTGTTTCCCTCCCGCTGCCCGATTCTCGGAGCGAGCAGCGGATGTTCCGTCCATTGCTGTCAATGCCTGGGAGTGCGGTTCCGGGTTTGATGACTCAGAATAATCTATAATTCGATGACGGCTATCCGCTTGAATATTCCGCAAAATGTTTATTTTTGTAAGATGTATCGTGTCGCTGGCAGGAAAATGCCGGCCTAGAAACGATAGGACGAAATAACAGATGAAAAAAGGAATTTTATTCTTGGCCGCATTGATGAGTGCGGCAATGGCCTATGGGCAGAATCCGGAATATCTGCCGGAATGGAAGGAAGGTTATCTGGACATCCACACAATCGCTACCGGACGTGGCGATGCGGCGTTGATAATCATGCCGGATGGAACTACTATGATGATTGATGCTGGAGACAATGCCAAGGCAAAAGATACCCAGCACCCTGATGCGACCAAGAAACCGGGCGAATGGCAGGCGATATATATAAAGCATTTCCTGAAACAGCTTCCGGATAAGGAAAACCTTGATTATGCGATGGTTACGCATCTTCACAATGATCATATCGGAACTATAAAGGATGCTCTGCCGGGGACACACGGATACGATCTGTCAGGAATGACATTGGTAGGAGAAAAAATCCACTTCAATAAATTCGTTGACAGGGCATATCCTGAATATGATTTTCCGTCAAAACAGAAGGTGCTCAATGCCGACAAGGGCTTCATGCCACATTACATTAACTTCGTGAACTATATTGCGCAGCACGGAACAGTCGCAGAAAAATTCCAGGTGGGAAGCAGGAAACAGTTCACGATGGTCCATAATCCTAAACCATACGCCAAGGAATTTGAAATCAGGAACTTGGCGGCCAATGGGGAAGTGTGGACAGGACGGGGAACCAAGTCCGAGAAGATGTATAGCGGAGACACGGGACTCTTCGACGAAAACATGAACTCCTGCGCGATCAGACTTCGTTACGGAAAATTCTCGTACTACAATGGCGGAGATCTCTCGGGAGGTAACTGGCCAATTTACAAGTCACAGGAAAGGGACTTCGAGACTCCGGTGGCAAAGGTCTGCGGAAAGGTGACGGTTATGAAGGCGAACCACCACGGATATTTCGACACCTGCAACGCGTTCTTCCTCCAGACATTGTCACCGCAAGTCATTATCATTGACGCACGTAGCGAGAATCATCCGGTCGTATCCACGATGACAAGAATCTGCGACCCGCAGGTGTGGAGAGGCGACAGAGACTATTACATTACAGTGAACCAGTCGAGGAAGAAACTCGGAGAGGAACTTTGGAGCAAGTTCAAGCCGTGGGGCCATATCGTCGTGAGAGTATATCCGGGCGGAAACAGCTACCAGATGTTTGTTCTCGACGCGGACAGTACCGACTACCACGTGATATACAAGTCCGACGTAGTGAACCTCTGACAATCGGCTGGGTCACAGTTCTGAAGGCGCTGATGTCTGCAAGATGCGGAAGGCCAACGGGCATCGGGAACGCCAGGGGTCTGAAACCACTGAGTTCGGATGGAACCTCTGGCAATCAGGCCGGAACAGAAGCCGTAACCGACTGGCATTGAATACACAAACACTTTATAGATTATATGAAAAACATTACCAAAATGCTATTGACATTGGCATCAGCCGCTGCCGTAACATCATGCGGCAATGGAAGCAAGTCAGCAGACGAGAACTTCAAGTATCTCATCGATGAATTTGCAGACGTGAAAATTATGCGTTACCAGATTCCTGGATGGGAAAAGCTGTCGCTCCAGCAGAAAGAATACATCTATCATCTGAGCGAAGCAGCGAAGTACGGCTGGGACATCTACTGGGACCAGAACTGCAAAGAAAACCTGGCAGTCCGCAAAGTCCTCCAGAACATCGTGGAATGCTATGAAGGTGACAGGACCACCAAGGAGTTCGGACAGCTGATGACATATATCAAGCGCGTGTTCTTCAGCAGCGGTATCCATCACCACTACGGAGAAGAGAAATTCTTCCCTGAGTGCAGCCAGGAATACTTCCGCTCCATCATGGAAGCGGTAGGCGAGGGCGAAAAATGTGAGGCCATCCTTCCTGTAATCTACTCTCCGGACCTCTATCCGTACAGACGCTCATCTGCAAGCGAGGGCGATATCGTGGCACTTTCTTCTGTCAATTTCTACGAGGGCGTGACCAGAGACGAAGTCGAAAAATACTACGCAGGTATCATTGATCCGAACGACCCTAGACCTATTTCCTATGGTCTCAACACGAAGGTTGTGAAGGGCGCAGACGGCGTCATCCGCGAGGAAGCATGGAAAGTCGGCGGCATCTACGGCCCGGCATTGGAGAAGATTTGTGAGGAACTCGAGAAAGCAAAGGCCGTGGCTGAGAATGAGACTCAGAAGAAGGAAATATCTGAGCTTCAGGAATATTACAGGACCGGCGATCTGAAACTTTGGGACCAGTACAACATCTCTTGGGTCAATGATACCCTCGGCATCGTGGACTTCACCAATGGTTTCGTCGAGGACTACAACGACCCTCTCGGAAGAAAAGCTTATTGGGAGTCTGTTGTCAATGTCAAAGATTCTGCCGCTTCAGCTCGTACCGAAGTGCTGAGCTCGAACGCGCAGTGGTTTGAGGATAATGCCCCGATCGACCCTCGTTTTAAGAAGAAGAGCGTGAAGGGTGTTTCCGCTAAAGTCATTGACGTGACCTGCCTCGGTGGCGGCTGCTACCCTGCAACTCCTATCGGAATCAACCTCCCGAATGCTGACTGGATCCGCAAGGAGCACGGCTCGAAGTCTGTGACAATTGCCAATATTACCCACGCCTATGACGCTGCAGCCAACGAGTCGCCTAAGTCAGTGCTCGAGGAATTCGCTTATTCTGATGAGGAAAAGTCAATGATGAAGAAGTATGGCGCGTATGCCGACGAGATTCACACTGACCTTCACGAGTGCCTCGGACATGGTTCAGGACAGCTTCTTCCGGGCGTGTCAACTTCAGCGATGGGCGAGTACGCTTCTGCCCTCGAGGAGGCTAGAGCAGACCTCTTTGGACTCTATTATATCGCTGACCCTAAGCTCGTTGAACTCGGTATCATTTCAGCTGAGGCATACAAACCTCATTATGCGAACTACATCCGCAATGGTCTCATGACACAGCTCACCCGCATTGAACTCGGCCGCAAGATTACTGAGGCGCACATGCAGAACCGTCAGCTCATCGCTGCTTGGTGCTACGAGCAGGGCATGAAGGACAATATCATCGAGAAGAAGGTCAAGGGCGGCAAGACTTATTTTGTTGTCAATGACTATGAGGCGCTCCGTGGTTTGTTCGGCAAGCTTTTGGCTGAGATTCAGCGAATCAAGTCAGAGGGTGACTACGAGGCTGGCAAGAATCTTATCATGAAGTATGCTGTCGATGTGGATCCTGAACTTCACAAGGAGGTTCTGACACGTTATGCTGCTCTCGGTCTCAAGCCTTATGGCGGTTTCGTGAATCCGGATATCGTGCCGGTAGAGAAGGATGGCAAGGTCGTGGATTACGAGGTCGTTTATCCTGACGACTACATGGGCCAGATGCTCGAGTACTGTCATAAATATAGTGTATTGTAGCGCCTCATGGCCACGTTATATAACTCCACCGAGGAATATATCAAAGGTTTCAGGACATACCTTCGCTTGGAGCGGGGTATGTCCTTAAATACTTATAATTCATATAGTTCGGACGTGAAGGAATTCGCGTCATGGCTTGATTCGGAGTCCGGTTCCGGAGTGACATTGGAAAAAACCGCGGGCGAGAACATCAGGCAATACCTTGGCACCCGCATTGACACTAACGAAGGACCGGCGATAACTAGCAGGACGCAGGCCCGGATTCTCAGCTCGCTCCGGTCATTCTTCGGCTGGCTCCAGATAGACGGCGTCATTGCGGAAAATCCGTGCGACGGCATTGACACCCCCAAAATCGGCCGCTACCTCCCCTCGGTGCTCTCCATTGATGAAGTCAATGACATTATGAACTCCGTGGACCAATCCAAGTGGGGCGGCGTACGCGACAGGGCTATCCTCGAACTGCTTTACGGATGCGGACTCAGAGTCACGGAAGTGTCCGACATGAAAATCTCAAATATCTATCTGCAAGAGAAATTCGTCAGGGTAGTCGGAAAGGGCAACAAAGAACGTGTCGTTCCTATGGGTGACCCTGCAGCAGAGGCCGTTACAGCATATCTGGCGGTCCGTCCGGAGCCCGCGGATGCGAAGTCCGAAGATATTCTTTTCCTGAACAAATCCGGCAAGAAGCTCAGCCGCATATCCGTTTTCAACATGGTTAAGAAACAGTCCATGCTGGCAGGGATAACCAAGGAAATATCTCCGCACACCTTCAGACACTCCTTTGCGACACACCTTATCGAAGGCGGAGCTGACCTGCGAGTCGTACAGGAAATGCTGGGGCATGAAAGCATTCTTACAACGGAAATCTACACGCATCTGGACAGCACAACCTGGCAGAACGACATCCTGGAACATCATCCGCGAAAGGATGACAGTGGTATCTGATTATTTTGCTCCTGAGATGAAACTATCCGCTTGTGATATCTGAGAATTTGTTATATTTGCGAGTTGAGCGTTTGGAAACGACAATAGTTTGCCATGGGGAAGCTAAGATTTCGGACGCCTGCAAAGACAAACATTATGAGAAGTAAGAATTTGTTAGTCAATATTATATGGGCGGCATTGGCATCATTGCTTATGTTGTCGGCGGTGGCGTGTGACAAGACATTTGATGACATGCCGGGAAACAAGGGGACTGCACCGGTGAGGAACGTAACTCCGGAAAAGGCACAGGTGCTGGTTCTGTATTCCGCCGGATTCAACTCCCTGTGCGCAGCCCTTGAGGATGATGTCAATGATATGAAATCCGGCTATCTTCCGTTGGTAGGGTCAATGTCAAAGGCGGTTCTGGTTTATTCCAGAAGGCTGTCAGTGACAGGAAGATACACGGACAGAACGCCATCATATCTTATAAGGCTTTCAGTAGACGGATGGGGGAAAGTGATTTCGGATACCCTTAAAACCTGGCCTGAAACGGACGAAGCTGTGTCTGCATCTACCATGACCGATGTTCTGGAAACCGTGAAAGGACTCTATCCTCATGCAAGTTACGGAATGGTCTTCTCGTCACATGGAAGCGGATGGCTGCCATCAGGCTATTATTCTACTGGCAAGATTACGGCAGGTACCGCCGGACTCCAGGCTGTCCCTTACATTGATCCGAACTCAGATGGTTCGATGCCAAGGGTGAAAAGCATTGGCATTGACAATATTACGAGCAGGAATACCTATGAAATGGAAATCGAGACTTTCGCGCTGGCACTGCCGATGAAATTTGATTACATTATCATTGACGCTTGCCTGATGGGCTGCGTCGAGGTGGCCTATGCGTTGAAAGACAAGTGCGACAAGCTCGTTTTCTCGCAGGCGGAGGTGCTGGAAGACGGACTTTGCGACTATACGACATTGACACAGAGAGTGTTGAGGCCTGCCGTACCTGACCTTTACAACCTCTGCGAAGACTCGTACCAGCACTATAAGAATCAGGATGATCCGATTTACAGATCATTGACAATATCAATGATAGACTGTACCCGTCTGGACGGGCTGGCAGAGTCTTGCAAGTCGCTGTTTTCCAAGTACCGCAACCAGATTTCACTTGTCAATGCCGCCAATGTTCAGGGCTATTTCCGCTCCAGGAAACACTGGTTCTATGACTTGACTGATATCCTCCGGCAGAGCGGTGTCCCGGAGGCGGACATGACTGACTATAACAAAGCGATGTCCGATTGCGTGTTATATAACGCGGCAACGGACACCTTCATAAATTTCGATATCAGAACGCATTGCGGCCTGAGCATGTACCTTCCGGCTGACGGAAATTCAGAACTGGACGAGTTTTACAAGACCTTGTCCTGGAACAAGGCCTCGGGTCTGGTACTCTAATCTTCGCTTTCCTTATTCTCCTGAGCCATAGCCTCATTGTAGCATTGGCGGCACAGAGGCTCATAGATGTCTTTTTCACCGAGGAGCACAAGCTTGTGGCTCTTGGACAGACGATGTGAATGGTTGGCAAGATTACCGCATTTCACGCAGATGGCATGGACTTTCTGGACGTCCTCGGCGATTGCCATGAGACCCGGGATAGGACCGAAAGGCTTGCCCATGAAGTCGGTGTCAAGACCTGCCACGATGACTCTTTTACCCTTGTCTGCAAGTGTCTGGGCCACCTCGATGAGGTTTTCGCCGAAGAACTGGGCCTCGTCAATGCCGATGACCTGTGTCTCATCCGAACATTCGAGCATCTTTGCCGCGTCCTTTACCGGGGTGCATGGGATGCTGTGGAGGTCATGGGAAACGACGTCCATGTCAGAATATCTCTTGTCAACAGCCGGCTTGAATATCTCTATTTTCTGGTTGGCGAACTGTGCTCTTTTCAGTCTTCTAATGAGTTCCTCGGTCTTGCCTGAGAACATTGAACCGCATATCACTTCTATGCAGCCTGATTTTATAGGGTTTTCAGAATACATGGCTTTTGTTTGAATAGGCTGCGAATTTAACATTTTTTCATGCGTCCGGAAAATTTTTCGGGGGATTTTCATGTCGTGTCAATATTTTTTCAGAGTTTTCCATGCTGCTATTCCGATTGTCGCAATTAAAACGTAATTTTGTGTGATATGTGTTCCGTATATGCGGAACATGAACTGTGTAATTTGTAACCTTGCGGAAAATGGACAACCAGAAGGAATTGTTGGCTGAACTTGAGCGCGGCCTGTCCGAACTTAAGGAAAAGATAGCCGTGATGGAAAAGCTCATAGCGGAATATAACAGAACGGAAACCTCTGATTCTGAAGAGAATGGCGAGGTGGCCGAACATATAGAACTCGTTCATGAAGATTTCTTGCCGGAGATTTCGGAGGCGGTACAGGAAGAAACTGCGCCTGAGATTATCGCTGTGGAAGAGGGTCCTGCGGAATCCGTTCCGGTGGAGTCACGACCGGAAATCCCTGCGGCGTCTGAGACTGCCGTCGGGGACCTTCCTGCTGCGGAAGAGGAAGCGCCCGAAAGCGTATTCGGAGAACTCTGGGGAGAATCGAAGCCTGCAGCCGCCAAAAAGCCTGCGCCCAGGACATTGAATGATGTCAATGCTGCCAGTGTCCACAAGGCTGTCATTGACTCCAGACCTGACAAGCCACGGTGGTACACCGATATTCCGGGCTCGGAAGTGAAGGACGTCAGAAGCGCTATTTCCCTCAATGATAGGGTATTGTTCATCTGTAGCCTGTTCCGTGACGACTCGATGCTGTTCCAGGATGTGGTGAACCGCATAAATTCATTCCCTACATTGGAAAAGGCGGTGGAATATCTTTCGGAGACATTCCCGGAGTGGGATATTTATTCGGACAATGTCCACAGGTTTATGATGGCTGTAAGGCGTAAGATACGTCAGAACATCTGATTATGAGTTGAGTAATCCTTAAAAAAGAACTTGGTAATCTTTGCTCGTCTTTTCGGTCTATATTCCTTTTCTCATCAGTCGTGTACGTCCAGTACACTCCATCTTCGAAAAGAAATCTATCCTCGAAAATCCTTCACAAATCTTTACCAACATATTTTTTCATGCTTACTGATAGAGAATGGAGACAACAGGAAAACTATACATCGTTCCGACACCTGTCGGAAATCTTGAAGATATGACCTACAGGGCCGTGAAAGTCCTTCAGGAGGCGGACCTGATTCTGGCGGAGGATACCAGGACCAGTTCTGTACTGCTGAAACATTATGACATCCACGGAAAACTGCAGTCACATCATAAATTCAATGAACACCAGACCGCTTCCGTCATCAAGGACAGGATTCTTGCTGGCCTGAATGTGGCTCTCATCAGTGATGCCGGAACTCCAGGAATTTCGGACCCCGGATTTCTGCTGGTCAGGACATGCGCAGCGGAAGGCATTGAAGTACAGACACTTCCTGGAGCAACGGCCTGTATTCCGGCGATTGTCTCGTCCGGACTTCCATGCGACAGATTCTGCTTCGAGGGCTTTCTTCCGGTGAAGAAAGGCCGCCAGACTTTGCTGAAGGCGCTTTCCGAGGAGACAAGGTCAATGATTTTTTACGAGTCCCCTTATCGTCTTGTCAAGACTCTGGAACAGTTTGCCGAGTTCTTCGGACCGGACAGGGAGTGTTCGGTGGCAAGGGAAATATCCAAGGTCCATGAGGAACACCGCAGGGGAACATTGGCAGAGGTAGCGGATTGGTTCCGTGAGCATGAGCCTAAAGGTGAAATCGTAATAGTCGTTGCGGGTGCACCTGCACGCAAGCGCAAGGAGTCCAAATACGACGAAGACGAAGAATAACTGACATCCGGAAGAGGATACCGGAGGTCAATGTAATGTATCTTTTCAGGGCGGGTGGCTTGGAAAGACAATGTCTGAACAGAAAAGGAAACAACGTGTTTCCGTATCATTTGTAACAGGGGCGATAGCCCTTGCATTTCTAATTATCGGTTATCAGACAGCTTTGTTTGTGCACAGGGCTGCCACGCTTAAGATTTTGTCCGGAGCGACCGCTCCGGATACGGTTTTCGTGTTTGAAAGTACGGTGGAAGAAGAGCCTGTCAATCAGCATGGTAGCATTGACAAAAGGCGTGTGGAAACCCGGGCCGAAAGGCATTATGCCAAACGTCCGGAACAGGCGGAGAAGGTGATAAGGACCTTCACGCCACGTACTTACGAATCATTCAGGTTTAATCCGAATACGGTTTCAGTGTCTGACTTGTGCCGTCTGGGATTCACGGAAAAGCAGGCGGAATCCATTGACTCATACCGCAGAAAGGGAGGCCGCTTCTGGAGACCGAGTGATTTCGCCAAGTCTTATGTGGTGTCTGATACCTTGTTCCGGAGATTGGAAAAATACATTGACATACCCCTTGTCGATATCAATGTTGCGGATTCGGCTGCTTTCGACGCTCTTCCCGGCATCGGCGGATATTTTGCGTCCAAGATGGTGTCGTATCGGGAAAAGCTGGGCGGCTACTCTGATATCGTGCAGCTGATGGAGATCTATCATCTTGATAAAGAGAAGTTTGCAAAGTTTTCCGACCTTATAGAGGTGAGGAAGAGACCGGCGCCGTTCAGGCTGTGGTCAATGCCGGCCGATTCGCTCCGTCGGCATCCGTATGTGCGGGATTTCAGAACTGCCAATGCCATAGTGCTTTACAGAAACAATAATCCCCGCTCGTCTTGGACCATTTCCGGTCTCGAACGTGCAGGGATAATCGACAAGGAGACTGCAACGCGTCTCTCAAGATGTGTCATTGAGTGATGCCTGGGAGTCCCGGCCTAGTCGTGGACGTTCTTCAGAGCCTCTCTGATCTTTGCCTCGATTTCATCGCTGAGCTCGGCATTGTCTGCAATCAGCTGCTTGGTGGCCTCTCGACCCTGGGCAAGTTTCTGCTCGCCATAGCTGAACCATGAACCGCTCTTGGTGATGATGCCGTACTCGACTCCGAGATCGACAATCTCGCCTGTGTGTGAGATACCTTCACCGTAAACGATATCGAATTCCGCCTTCTTGAAAGGTGGAGCCATCTTGTTCTTTACAACCTTGACCTTGGTGCGGTTTCCGAGAGCCTCTTCGCCATCCTTGATCTGGGTGGTCCTGCGGACATCGATACGTACTGATGCGTAGAACTTCAGCGCGTTACCTCCGGTAGTGGTCTCAGGATTACCGAACATGATTCCGATCTTTTCACGGAGCTGGTTGATAAAGATGCAGCAAGTGTTTGTCTTACTGATGTTTGCGGTCAGTTTTCTGAGAGCCTGGCTCATGAGTCTGGCCTGAAGACCGACCTTGTTGTCACCCATCTCACCTTCGATTTCAGCCTTCGGAGTGAGGGCTGCGACCGAGTCGATGACAATGATGTCAATGGCACCTGACCTGATGAGGTTGTCGGCGATTTCAAGTGCCTGCTCTCCGTTGTCCGGCTGTGATATGAGGAGCGTATCCAGATTTACACCGAGAGCTTTCGCGTATGAACGGTCAAAGGCATGTTCCGCATCTATCATCGCTGCAATTCCGCCCTGTTTCTGGGCCTGTGCGATAGCGTGGATAGCCAAGGTGGTCTTACCGCTGGACTCAGGTCCGTAGATCTCTATGATTCTGCCCTTAGGGTATCCTCCGATTCCCAAAGCATGGTCGAGAGCGATGGAGCCGCTCGGTATTACTTGATGTTCATCCCATTGTGGCTGATCTCCCAGCTTCATGATCGTGCCTTTCCCATAGTCTTTTTCAATCTTGTCGATCGTCGCCTGCAGCGCTTTCAGTTTCCCGGTATCAACCTGGGCGCCGGCGTCTTTTACTGCTTCTTTAGCCATAATGTGTTATTTTTTGTTCTTATCTGCGGATTATTCCGCATTCTTTACAAAGATAGAAAAAACGCAGTAATTAGAAATGAAAAATTAGTTAAATTTGTAGAGTTATGAGCGAAGTGATTAAATATAAACTGCTTGGGAAGACTCCCGGGGAGTTAAAGGAAATAGCTGTCCAATGCGGACTGCCGTCTTATGCGGGCGGCCAGATTGCCCAGTGGCTATACAAGAAGAAAGTAAAGACAATAGATGAGATGACGAACCTTTCCAAGGCGGGAAGGGAGAAGTTGTCGGAGAAATATGAGACAGGAGCGGTTGCCTATTCGGACTGCCGCGAGTCCTCGGACGGTACCAAGAAGTACCTTTTCCCTGTGACTTGCGCTTTCGGGGGCGGACTGAATGGCATTGAAGGGGAGAATCCCGGAAAGGTGGAGTCCAGCAGCATTGAGGCTGTCATGATTCCGGAACTGGACAGAAAGACGCTTTGCGTGTCATCTCAGGCCGGATGCAAGATGGGCTGCAAGTTCTGTATGACCGGCCGTCAGGGGTTCCATGGCAATCTGTCGGCTGCCGATATCCTTTCCCAGTTCATATCTGTGGATGAGGCTGCTGACCTTACAGGTACCGTATTTATGGGTATGGGAGAGCCGTTGGACAACTATGAGAATGTTCGCAGAGCGATAGAAGTTCTTACTGCCGACTGGGGGTTCGGATGGAGCCCGAAGCGTATAACCCTCTCATCCATAGGTGTTTTGCCTAATCTTAAGCGCTATCTGGATGAAACCAGATGTCATCTTGCAATCAGTATGCATGATGCCTTCCCTGATGAGCGTGGCGAACTGATGCCGGTCCAGAAGGCTTATCCTCTGAAAGATGTGATTTCGCTTATCCGTCAATATGACTTCACAGGCCAGAGGCGTGTAAGTTTCGAATATACGATGTTTTCCGGTTTCAATGATGACAAGCGTCATGCGGATGGGATTATCCGTCTGCTTTCCGGTCTGGAATGCCGCGTGAACCTCATCCGGTTTCATAAGATTCCTGACTTCCCATATGTGTCTTCTCCTGAGGGGGTTATGGAGGTTTTCCGAGACCGTCTGAACAAGGCCGGCATCACATCGACAATACGTGCTTCGAGGGGTGAGGACATTTTTGCGGCCTGCGGTATGCTTGCCGGAAAACATGGTGACAAATAAGAATATCTGACTAACTGTTAATTTATTGTAGGCTATGCGTGGAAGAATTTTGACATTGTTGGCTGCGCTGGCGTCATTTTTATGTGCGTCAATGCCGGTCTTTGCGGACAGTCTGCCGGAAAAACAGGTTTCTGGCATTGACGAAACCCGCGATTCCCTTTCATTGGAGTCTCTGCGGGATTATCTTTCTATGATACGTGAAAAGAGGCCTACAGTGGCATTGGTCTTGAGCGGAGGCGGGGCCAAAGGCGCCTCCCACATCGGAGTCATCAAGTGTCTGGACTCATTGGGGATTCCTGTCGATGTGGTGCTCGGAACCAGCATGGGAGGTCTGATAGGCTCTCTGTATTCCCTTGGTTACCAGCCTGAACAGATGGATTCCATCCTCAGGTCCTTTGACTGGGATGTGGCATTGACGGACAAGGTGCCGCGCGACTACATCTCATACGCTACAAGCAAGTACAAGGAGAAGATTCTTCTCTCGTTCCCGTTCTTTTATTCCAAGAAGGACTATGTGGAGCGCATGGCGGAGAATATCCAATATGCCGGTACTGAAAGGAAATATGACCAGATTCATTTTGGCGCGGCCAAGGGTGAGGATGCCACTAGAGTCGTGAGGGATAATCTGCTCGGCAGTTTGCCTTCCGGCTTTGCTTTCGGACAGAATGTGAATAATATATTCAGTTCGCTTACAGTAGGTTATCAGGACAATATGTCGTTCGAGGAACTGCCTATCCCGTTCGTGTGCGTGGCTACTGAAATGGTTACTGCCAAGCCTAAAATCTGGTATGAGGGTAAACTTAATACGGCACTGCGTTCGACAATGTCGATACCGGGAGTATTTGCTCCTGTGAGGACTGACGGAATGGTGCTGGTGGACGGAGGTATGAGGGACAACTATCCTACCGATATTGCGAAGGCCATGGGCGCGGACATTATCATTGGTGTGGACCTTTCGTCCGGTTTCCGTGATTATTCCGGCCTCAATAACCTTGGAGATATCATTTCCCAGGGTGTGGACATGCTCGGCAGAGAGTCGTATGAGAAGAATGTGGGGATTCCGGATGTGACCATCAAGCCTCGTCTAGATGAATTTACGATGATGAGCTTCGACGACAGGAGCATCAGTACTATCATTGACAGGGGTTATGAGGCAGCATTGACACAGATTGACAAACTGGACAGCCTGAAAGCATTGATAGGTCCTTTCCGCACGGAACTTCACAACCGCAGGGCGATTGACATCAATTCCGAGCCGGTGAGGATTTCGAGCGTGGAGATTACCGGCGTGTCTGACAAGGAGTCCCGCTACCTTATGGGAAAGATTGGCATAAGACCGAACCAGACAGTAGGAAAAGGTGCCATTGAGGATGCAGTGGCGATGATTTTCGGTACCAATGCCTTCGATTACGTGACTTATGAACTGGTCGGGAAGAGTGAGCCGTTCGGACTTCTGATTCATTGCAAGAGAGGTCCTATCCATCAGTTCGGAATCGGTGGAAGGTTTGATTCTGAGGAGATTGTCTCGGTGTTGCTGAATTTCGGTCTGAATGTCCACAGGCTTCAGGGGCCTGCAGTCGATTTTACCGGAAAGGTGGGTACAAATCCTTATGGCAAGGCTCATTTCTACCTGATGGCGCCTAAGGGGCCTACTCTCAATGCCTCTTTGCTTTTCAAGTGGACTGACCGTAATCAGTTCAAGCTTGGTACCAGTGACTATAAGGTGGCTTATTTCAATATGATGCAGGAAATCTACCTTTCGAATATCCGTTGGAGGAGGTTCGATATGAGGGCAGGTATCAGAAACAATTATTTCAAGCTTAATTCCGCGATGACTGACAAGGTTTCCGGAGATTATGATTTCGGACATCTTACAAATAATTATCAGTCAGTGTTCGGCAATATGAGGGCTGATACTTTCAATGATGGTTATTTCCCTACGAGGGGTTTCACTCTCGGAATTGGCTATGAATGGATTTTCCATGGAACCAATCATCATGTGGATCCTTTCCATTCATTGACCTTCGATGTTAAGGCGGTGGCTCAGACGAGGGGTGCGCTCGCGATTATTCCTTCTCTGCAGGCGCGTTATCTCTTCGGAGGTGATCCGACTTTGCCTTATGTCAATGTCATGGGCGGTGCGATTCCGGGCAGATATCTTGACCAGCAGATGACTTTCACTGGAATCAACTATGCTACGGCGTGTGCGAATCTCCTTGCTATAGCGCGTACTGATTTCCGTTTCAAGTTGTTCAAGAACAATTACCTTACGGCGATGTTCAACTATGCTGTTACTGTCGCTGAGATTAAGGATTTTGGAGATGTTGACAAGACTAAGGGCGTGTTTGGTGCGGGTCTCAAGTATTCTTACAACTCCATCATAGGTCCTGTTGAAATCGATGTCCATTGGGCGTCACGCAAGCAGTACAAGCCTGGTGCGTATCTTAACATTGGCCTTTATTTCTAGAGTATGGATAAGGAACTGTATGTAAGGGTGTTGGGGCGTCTGCAGGCTCAGTGTTCCAGGAAGGAGTGCTGCACGGCGGACATGAAGACCAAGGCTCTAAAGGCGATGGATGGTGATGAGGATGCTGCGGAACAGATGGTTGCGTCTTTGGTTTCTGACCGGTTTGTGGATGATCTGCGTTATGCTTCGGCCTTTGCCCGGGAGAAGGCCTCGATTTCCGGCTGGGGCGCTCAGAAAATCCGTTTCATGCTCATGCGTAAGGGCATTGACAGGAAAACTGCCGATGAGGCATTGACGGAAATCGATGCGGCTTCTGCGGACAGAAAGCTTGAGTCGGTGATTGCGGCGAAGTACAGGACTCTGAAGGAGGACCCGCAGTGGAGGCTGAAACTGATTCGGTTTGCGCTCGGGCGTGGCTATGGTTACGATCAGGTGATGAGTGCTGTGGACAGGGTTTCCCGGGGGAGTGATGACTGATGGATTTTATTTCTGAAATACGGGATTTCCTTTCGCAAAACGGGATTGCAGCAACTGAAACTGTCAATGACGGGTTCAGTGTCTTTGTGTGCGGCAATGTCAATGTTATTCCTGTTCCGGTGTCTTCGGCTTCGTTGGAATCTGCTGAAGAACAGTGTGTAAGATTGTCAGATGTGGTTTCTGTGCTGTCTGGCAAGAAGGTGCTTGTGCCTGAGGATATGTGGCGGGGAAGGCCTGGGATGATGATGCCGAGGCTGCTGGCACAGCTGGGCAGGTTCAGATCAGTTTTTGCGAGAAATACTGTTGTTTCGAGAATCGGGAAGGAGGAGGCTGCTTCGTTTCTGGACAGGTGTCATTCTTATCGTGATGCCGCTTCCAGATATCGCTATGGGATGTTTACAAAGGCTGGAGAACTGGTGGCTGTGGCTTCCTTCTCTTCCGGGAGGACTTGGGTGAAGGAGGGCAGGACTGTGCGTTCTTATGAGTGGGTGCGTTATGCTTCTCTTCCTGATGTGCGTGTTGTAGGGGGAATGGGTAAGGTACTTAAGGCCTTTGAGGAGGATGTGCATCCTGATGATATCATGAGCTATGCTGATATGGAGTGGACGGATGGTGCTGTCTATGAGCGGCTTGGCTTTATTGAAGACGGAATCCGCCCTCCGGTCCAATTTGTCATCGACCCGGTTTCCTGGGTGAGGACTGCATTGTCGAGGGCGGATTCCGTCTCCGGTATGTTTTACCATCTGAATATGGGCAGTGTCAAATATCGTCTTGCCCGATGGCATTGACCTATCTGATGGTCTTCAGGTATTCTGTCACGTTGTTGCAGATTCCTTCTGCAGAGTACTCGCGACGTTCGAATTTTGTTCCTGTGATCTTTTCGTAAAGTTCAATGTATCTGTCGGTGATGTGGGAAACGACTTCCGGTGTCATTTCCGGCACTTTCTGGCCGTCTTGGCCCTGGAATCCGTTGGCCATGAGCCATTCTCTTACGAACTCTTTGGAAAGCTGTTTCTGTTTTTCGCCTTTGCGGAGTCTTTCTTCGTAGCCGTCAGCGTAATAGTAACGTGAGGAGTCAGGTGTGTGGACTTCGTCCATGAGGTAAATCTGACCATCGCGTTTTCCGAATTCGTACTTGGTGTCCACGAGGATGAGTCCCATCTTCTTTGCGATTTCCTGTCCGCGCTTGAAGATTGCTCTGGTGTATTCTTCGATTCTTATGTAATCTTCTTCCGGTACGATGCCCTGTGCGATGATTTCTTCGCGGGTGATGTCTTCATCGTGTCCTTCTGATGCTTTTGCTGATGGGGTGATGATAGGTTCCGGGAACATCTGTCCTTCTACCATGCTTTCGGGGAGGGTTACGCCGCAGAGTGTGCGCTTGCCCGCCTGGTATTCTCTCCATGAGTGTCCTGCAAGGCAGCCGCGGATGACCATTTCCACTTTATATGGCTCGCATTTGTATCCGACTGTAACCATAGGGTCCGGTGATGCTATCTTCCAGTTAGGCACGATATCTGAGGTCGCGTCGAGGAATTTCGCTGCTATCTGGTTAAGTACCTGTCCCTTGAAAGGAATTCCCTTTGGAAGAACCACGTCAAATGCGGAAATCCTGTCGGAAACTACCATTACCAGATACTTGCCGTCAATGTCATAGACATCGCGTACTTTCCCGACATACTTGCCGACCTGTCCCGGGAAATTGAAATCGGTCTTTACAATTGCGTCCATCGCCATGTTCAGTTTTATGGCAAGTCATACGGGTTTCTTGCCGTAAGATTCATGAGGGCTCCCGTAAGCCTGTTTATCGTCGCAAAGTTAGAACCAGAATTCCTTTCTGCAAAGGATTATCGGGTTTTCTTATGAACATTCTTGTGCGCTCCTTTGTTCGTTTTCTTTCCTGTCCCTGCCTTGTTCTTGTCTGCAGCCTGGCCAGACCTGTTTCTGTGGTACACCCAGTCTGGATAAACGAGCTTCGCTTCCAGGCCTTCTATCATTGATGCTCTCCTGCTTACATATTGTGTCGGTGCGGATGCGTTGCGCTTCAGCGGATTTGGCAGGCAGGCGGCTATTAGGCAGGCTTCTCTGCGGGACAATTTTGCTGCGTCTTTATTGAAGAATCGTTCGGCGGCGGCCTGTGCTCCGTAGATGCCTTTTCCCATTTCTGCAACATTGAGATAGACCTCCATTATTCTCCTTTTGCCCCAGATTTTCTCTATCAGTACCGTGAAATAGGCTTCGAATCCTTTTCTGATGATGCTCCTGGTGGGGAGGAGGAAGACGTTTTTGGCGGTCTGCTGCGATATGGTGCTGGCTCCTCTCAGCCGTTTCCCTTTCTGTTCGTGGTCCGAGATGGCCTGGTTGATCTGTTTCCAGTCGAATCCGTTGTGCGTGTCGAACAGGTTGTCCTCGCTGGCAATTACTGCACGTGCCATTTCAGAAGAGATCTTCCCGTAGCTGACCCAGGTCTTGTGCGTGTGGAAATTCTTGTCGTCAATGTGCTGGATGCTCCTCTGGATCATCAATGGCGTAACCGCTACCGGAATCCACTTGAGTGCCACGACCCATAGGATTGTCAATGCCAGAAAGGCTGCCGGTATCTTTACCAGCAGAAGCCTCCAGAGCCTTCCGGCCAATGTTCTTTTCTTTTTGCTTTCGCGTGCCATCCGTCGTTTTTGTTCTTTATCGGCAAAAATACATACTGTCGGGGTAATTATCAATGTTTCTACGTGGCCTACAGGTCGGTTATGGTATAAATAGTCTGTGAAAAAGCGACAAAATGGCAATAAATCAATGTCAAAATGTCTTATTGTATGCCAATTTGGCGAAGAAAGGGACTTTTTCTGGAATGGCACATAGATTGACTCATCTCTAGTCGTTCCGTTGAAAGACGGGGCGGATTCCAGAAGGGTTCCGGCAGGGCGCAGGCCTTGGGAACTGAGACTTCGGAATCGGAAATGATTATTAAAAAATTAAAAATAGGAGATTTTATTATGGTACCTTCAAGAAGAAATAACCAGAATTGGTTACCAGGATTTTTCAATGATTTCTTTGATAATGATTGGATGGAGAGGTCAAATGCTACAGCTCCTGCAATCAATGTACTTGAGAACGAAAAGAGTTATGACCTCGAGCTTGCAGCTCCTGGCATGACCAGAGAGGATTTCAATGTCACTCTCGATGAGAATGGCGACCTTGTCATAAATATGGAGAAGAAACAGGAGAACAAAGAAGAGAATGGTGAGAAGAAGCACGCACATTATCTGCGTCGTGAGTTTTCTTATAGTAAATTCCAGCAGACCATGTTGCTTCCTGACGATGCTGACAGGGAAAAGATCAGCGCACAGGTTGAGCACGGTGTTCTCAAGGTAAACATCCCTAAGATTGTCAAAGTCGAGCCTGAAGTTGCCCACAAGGTAATTGAAGTTAAATAATTTTTTACAGGAAATCTTTCGAAAGTTTATGCCACGTCATTTTGTGCCAGTCGCAGGATGACGTGGTTTTTTTGTCTGTGTTTTGCCGTTATTGTTACTCATTAAAACAATTTATTTTCAAATTTATTAAAATTTTTGTCGGAAATACTTGCAGGTTCAAATTTTATACGTAACTTTGCATCCGCGTTTGAGAAACAAACACAGCAACTTCTGGTGCGGTAGTTCAGCTGGTTAGAATACGGGCCTGTCACGCCCGGGGTCGAGGGTTCGAGCCCCTTCCGCACCGCCAAGTGCCTCTCATGAAAAATGAGGGGCATTTGTCGTATATGGGGATTTGCGGTTCTGCAGGTCAATAGTTATTGCGGGTCAACGTAAAATTGCGTCCGGAGTTTGTCGGGGACAACGTAAAATGGGTCAGGGGGAAGAAAACGGGTCAGGGGGAAAGCCGGGTTCAAAAACATACTCTTTCGTCCGTAAAAACCGGCCTTTCTCCGGACAAAAGTGAGTTACAGACCACTTGTCCGTAAATACCCACCATTTTCCGGACAAAACGTGCTGGGTTTTGCTATCGTTCTGACATTGATCATGAAAATACAAAGCCATAGAAAAACGGTGACAAAAAACGCGTTTTTTTACACCGTTTGCCACAAAAATGAGAAACGGGGTAAAATCAGGCTGTTTTTTATACCGTTTGTTCGCTATTCAGCTGCGGAATGCTCACTTACGCCAGTAATAGTTATTGCGTCTGGAGTTTGTCGGGGACAACGTAAGTCCCTCCCACGGGCAAAACCGGGTCATGGGGAAAACCGTACCTTGGGGTAATCAAGCATGTAGTTGAGCTCCCTCTGGAGGGCGTTGTGCTTGTCCACATAAACATAGGCAAAGATTTTCTCGCCAAAAAGTTCAATCTCCTTCCTCTTGCAAAAGTAGACGTGACCTCCACGGACGAAACGATATTTCCCTTTGTCCAAGCTGGACTTGAACTCGTGGTAGAGCGTCTTGAACGGGAATTCCTTCCTTGCCGGCATCCTGCCGATAAGCGACTTCTCGGTGCCGTTGTGAAAGGCGTGTATCACTTTCTTGGATATGTATCCAGCATCCAACACAAGAGAGTTGATGGTAATGTCGAGGCTTACAGCCACGTTATTCATCACAGTCATTATGGTATTGATGTCAAGGACGTTGCCGGGGATAATATCATACCAGACAGGGAAACCGGTCTCCTCGTCCAGTACGAGAACAAGCCTGGTCTGTATGGAGGAAGAGTCAACCCCATGACAACTGAGGGTGTTGAACGGGTCGTTGTCAATATCGTTGGGAAGAGACGAAGAGTCGACATGGCAGCACTTCCCGAAGTTGGGGTTGGTTTTCCTCATTCTTTCAACAAATGCTTTGAAGAAAGCCAGACGGACACTATCCTTTCCCATCGTATTGAAGTATGCGGTATCACAACGGAGAGATGCCGTGGGAACATCCTCAAGCACATAAGAGGCGAAAGACTTCTCGATGAAGTTATCGCAATTTATACGACTCCCATCGCGAAGGATGCTGTGCAGGATATGACACAGGACGCGTTCACGTTCAATTTCATCAAGGAATACAATCTTCAACACTTCGGCCATTCCGCTCTTGACAAGAAAGCAAAACAGGAGGTGCGCGTCACCAAATAAGGTATGGATTTCGGTGTCAGGAAAGACATCAACACTTCCGCCGGACAGGCGTCCGTCATCACGATTGACCTCGTCAAAACTATCGGAGACGGAATCATAGGACACAAGTCCTCTGCTGGGGGAAAGGAATATTGCGGATTTGCCGTCCGAAGCCAGCTAGACGACCTTCCCGAGACGTTCGCGTACAATCTGTCTGGAATGGAATTTACCTCCATCCTTGATGCACTGCGACTCCTTGATAGCGGCACTGCCGCTGAGAATATTTCCGTTATTGTCTCGCACCAGTTTCTGGACTCTTATAAATGCTATATCAGAATGTTTTATATTGTAGTATTAAGTAGCACTATGAATTTGTAGCAACATTTTTGACGATGACAAACATTTAAACTATAATTTTATTTAAAATCAATTATTTAGCAAATATGGTCCTCAGCCTGATTGCTGTAGTGCTACTTTTGCGCTGAACAGAAGTTAATAAAACAAAGAAATATGCAAAGTATATTTTGCGTTATGAAAAATATACTTAACTTTACACTTAGAACATAATTCAAGTAATCGCCATGAATAACAAAAGTATTCTTATGCCACACTCCTGCCAGATAGTTGGCTGGTGGCTTTTTCTCCTGACGGCGCTCCTTGTAGTTGCTAAAATTATCCTCGCCTATACCACACATAATATCAATGTGGTCTGGTATCTGGCAAAATCATCCCACCTTGTTCTGATTATATCGCTGTTTTTTATTACCCTCTCCAAGGAGAAGTTTGAAGACGAAATGATATCCGGCCTGCGGCTGAAGGCCCTAGGGCTAACCGGTTATGTGTTTTTCGTAGTTTTCCTGCTCTTGAGCCTTGCGCTGGAGTTGCATTTGCTCGATTTATTCAAGAATAATGATGGAACCTTGAGCCTCTATTTGAGCGAACTGTTCCTCATCATTTTGCCCATAGCGGGCGCAGGCCTGTACTATCTGATATTCCGCGTACTTCTCCGTCAATCCAAAAAGGAACAGTCGTTATGAAAAACACAGTCCGCGTAGAGAGGGCCATCTTGGACATTACCCAACAGAAGTTGGCTGACGCAGTAGGTGTAAGCCGTAATACAATTATTTCCATTGAATCCGGGCGTTACCTCCCTTCTACAATATTGGCCTTGAAGATTGCCCGCCATTTTGGGAAACCCGTTGAATCCATCTTCCAATTGGACGAGAACGACTGAAAACCATTTCCATACACAGCCTCATTATCCCCCAGCCCTAGGGAGATTATCGCCCTGGCCGTACCCTGAATCACAGTCATCCCTGTGCGCCGCGGCTTAAACATAATCCGACCTCAATTGTGTAACCGACTGCTGGGCAGTCATCTCCCGCGTTAGCATCTATGATATGCGAGCCAACCTTCCCCGCACAAGCATCCTGCAAGCAGTCGTTTACATAATTCGGATTATAATGAGAACTGGAAGCAAATGGTAACTTATGGAACAACGCCTTGATATCAAGTGCATTGTGATCTGATAAGTTCCTATCTCTTTATTCAGAAGATGTCTTTGAGTTTCCCGGATTGTTTCCAGACAGGCTTGACAGTGCGTGCTGCCGTGGTATCTATTTTTTTGGACAATATTATTGGTCATTGATACCTTGGAGAACAACCCTTTTGAGTGTGAGAAGAAGAGGGATGCATCAGGATTGGGTGTTTTACTGTGCTCCACTAGGATGTGCTCCTTCAAGATCGATACAGTACGGCTCATTATATATACGGTTCTGGACTTGCGCCCCTTCCCGATGGCCATGACGTGTGGTTTTACGGAGTCAAAGATTAGGTTACCTACCTTGATGGATAAGATTTCATCTATTCGGCAGACCATCGTATAGAGCATTGATATCATCGTTGTGATTTCTGTCGTGTTTATTCCGCTTTGCCTTGCTGGAGTTGGAAGATTTCCTTTTGTCGTTCTATCTCGCGTTTAAGTTCTTCCTCGCCTTCCTTTTTGACCGTACGGAGTTTGAAAGAAACGCTCATGGTATCAACATTAATAATTCGAACATCTAAGGTACGATAATTATCTTAATTCGATACTGAACTTTGTTTTTCCAATTTGACCGCTTTTAAGAACCTTTCTTAACTTATCATTGATAATCAGTATTTTACACACTTTTACGAAAAATCCAGAAAGGCCGTTCTTAACAAAAACAAGGAGGCTGACCCAAAAGGTCAGCTTCTTTGTTTATAAGGATAGTATATGAATGTGA